>Ga0265297_10001112_pt1 | contig 66520 bp, 71 predicted proteins | sample Munlanlwell13791_FD_192502 | JGI IMG/M metagenome (GOLD analysis project Ga0265297, IMG submission 192502) | Leachate microbial communities from a municipal landfill in Southern Ontario, Canada - Leachate well 137-91 | ecosystem: Engineered > Solid waste > Landfill > Unclassified | place... | reverse complement strand
ACGGGGAAACTTTTAAAAAGTTTCCCCGACCCCCTGAAACGTTCGAATCCTTTCTATCGCTGTGCTCCCGAGAGGATTCGAACCTCTATGGCAAGCTTCGGAAGCTTGTATCCTATCCGTTGAATGACGGGAGCAAATGAGACAAGAGTATGAAAATCTATTTTTATATTATTGTCGAGTGAAGCTTCTGTATCCTCCCGCCAGCAGGCAGGATGGATATGAGAGCAATTAAGTGAGCGTCAACCTGTTAGTGCCGAGAACAACGTGTAGATTATTCCCAAAGCAAAAGTAACTATCAAGGGAAAGTCCGAAAGATGCGTGCCAAAAGCTTTCCGACTCATAAAGACGACCATTATTGACTCGGCCGCAAGAAATATCCCTCCCGTAATTCCGACTAATGTCAGGAAATCGTTTGTTCCCAGAAAATAAATAATTACGGGGATCGCCGCAAACAAAAGATAAGAAACGGCTTTCGGTAATTTAACGTCTTTTGAAACGATGCCGACAAATTCCATGCCAAGCAATGCGAACGAGTCCAATATGGCGAGAATCCCAAGTATGCCTATAACCATCCTTCCCAACGAAGGAAACATCGTAAGTCCGGTAACCGCATCGGGCGAAACTCCGCTGCCCGAAAGAGCGATTGTTGCCGCGACAAAAATCACGTAAATGAGAGCCGGCACTACGGCTCCAATCTGAAGCGCTCGTTTGAATCCCTTCAGGCTGTAATCTTTCCCTTCGTATCCTTCCCTGATTGAAGAAAGCGCCGAACGGCCGGAAAGCGAAAAAAGAAGCGGACCGAAAGGCAAGAGCAAATTCTTCGGATTGAATAAAGCGGCCGAAGCAATGTTTCCCGTGTCTCCTTTAACAAAGGCCAGGATGCCCACAAAAATGATTATCGCCGTCATCGCGGAAAATATCAGGAGTCCCGCCGCGGAAGCTTTTTTGTTGCCCAAAAGTACGATTGCCGATCCCGCCGCCCAAAAAACGAGCGCCCCTACCGCGGGTGAGAGTCCCTGAAAAATAAGCGAAAAAAAGCTCGGTGCAAGCGCGATGTAAACCGTCAAAGTAAAGACGATTCCGCCCAAGACGAAAACTAACGAGGAAAGATACCCTTTCTTTCCCAAATAGTCTTTTGCGTAACTGGCAAATCTTTTATTTTTGTCCCGGTCTATTATCTCCGCGTATCTTGAATTGAGCGATATGGAAACCCACGTGAAAAACGTGAGGGCGATGAGTCCGTACGCGATTCCCGATCTGACGAAAACGTGCGGGAGAGAAAACATTCCCGCTCCCACGATAAGTGACGATAGTAACAAAGCCGGTTTGAGCCGCTTTCTAAAAACGTTTTTTAAGACCATGGTTATTTCTCCCCGTTCTTCTCTTCTTCTTCTATAAGTTCAATTACTTTTTTGACCAGCTCTTTCGGATCTTCCGAATAAACTATTTTATGCTTCATTTCTTCCGAGCGCTGGGATTTATTTATGACGATGTCAATTACTTCGTCCGTCTCCCAGGCGCCTTTAAGCACTCCGATCGGTTTTTTATCCTCAAAAGCGATGGTAAATTCGTTTAATGTTCCCATACGTCCGCATCCGACGATTACCGCATCTGCCATTCTCGTTAAAAGCAAGTTTCTCCCGGAATATCCGTGTCCCGTATACATCACTATGTCGTGATAATCCACCGGCAGTTCATAAGTCGCTACGTGTTCTTTTTTAGACTCGGCGGGCGATACGCCGATCACGATTCCATCCTCGCTTTTGGCTCCCTTGGCGGCCCAAAACGGAAAACCGGTAGTGGCGCCGTCAACGAGTACCGCTCCCTGTTTGATTATTTCTTTCCCCAACTCTTCGGCGACTGCAAATGCCTCGTCCCCGCAATGGCTGGTCTCGGCCGCCCCCGAAACGCATATTTTGTATTTTAAATAAAAATCTTGCATGTGAATTTTCTTGTTCACCAAATTATACCACTAAAAATCTATGGCCGTTCCCGGCTCGGGAATGATAGTATCTATGGCAAGTTCGTCCCTCACTTTCCCCGAAAATACGGTTGCGGCATTGTCCTCGCTCTGTACGAGACACAGTTTCCTAACCGATGCTTTGACCGGCTTCAACCAGCCGAGCAACTTTTTTTGATCCCCGTGAGCGGAATATCCGCCAATCTGCCGTATTCTGCAACGCACCACTATTTCTTCCCCGAATATCTTAACCAGCTTTTCTCCTTCAAGAACTTTTCGTCCGAGCGAACCAGGCGCCTGATAACTTATAAATAATATTGTGCTCTTTTGATCGCCCAAATACCGATATTCGTGATGTATCATTCTCCCTCCTTCGCTCATTCCCGAACCGGCGATTATTATTTTCGGCGGAGAAACGTCGTTTATCTCTTTTGACTGCTCGGTTGTCAGCGTAAATTTCAGTCCGGGAAAATTGAATATCTCGTCTCCCCGTTTAAAAAGATCTATGGCCTCGCTGTCAAAATATTCCGGATCGTCCGAGTATTTTTTATATATGGCGAGAAGTTTTATGGCCAAAGGACTGTCTATAAATACCGGCGTTTTGGGAATTCGCATGTTCTCACGAAGTTCGTTTATTTCGTACAAGAGTTCCTGCGTCCTCTCCATCGCGAAAGCCGGTATCATGAGCGTTCCTCCCGCCGTCACCGCTTCCTCGATCGTGTCTTCCAAAACGTTCTTTCTGTCTTCCGTATGCTCATGAATCTTATCCCCGTAAAGAGCTTCCATTACGACGTAATCGGTCCCTTCGGGCAACGGTTCCGTATCTTTCACGAGCGGCGTTTTGACGTTCCCTATGTCTCCCGAAAAAACAATTGTTTTCTTACTGACTTTTTTGTCAGCGGGACCCGCCTCGCCCGTTTTATAAACGGGCGGGTTCTCCGTAACCCGAATGAAAGACGATCCCAAAATATGCCCGGCATCGTAAAACTCCGCGTCAAATTCTTTAACCCTAACGGGCTCGTGATATCGAACTCTCTTCCAGATGTTCAACGAATCCGTTACGTCCTTTAACGTGTAAAGCGGTTCGTGTTTGTCTTCCTTCGCTTCCTTTTCAATGAGTCCCTGCGAATCTATTAAAAGTTCTTCCGCAAAGTCTTTTGTCGGCGCCGTTGAATAAATAGCCCCTCTGAATCCGAGTTTGTATAGATAAGGAATTCTGCCCGTATGGTCTACGTGCGCGTGAGTGATGAAAAGCGCGTCAATCTCTTTTGGATCGTAAGGAAACGGATCATAGTTTTTTTCCTCTTCTTTTCTGGTCCCTTGCGTCAATCCGCAGTCAATTAAAATTTTAGTCGTCTCCCCCTTCGCGTTCGGCTCACCCAGCAATAAATAATTCGCGCCCGTTACCGCTTTCGCTCCTCCGTAGAAATACAGTTTCATTACCCCAATGATAACAAAAAGACCCCGTAATCTTCACGAAGGGTCTTTTGCCAGTTACTAATCAAACCTATTCTCTCCCACGTGTCTCGCAATTTCCCCTTTAAGCATATCCACGTGATTTTCGTAGTCTCCCTGCATTTTCTCCCACATGAGCTTGCACGACTCGCACCCTCCGGCGTTTTCTTTATATTGCTTCATCCTCCACAAACTGTCCGATATTTCGGACAACTGCTGCACCAAATCGTGATTGTGATCTTTTAACATGGTTTTTATTCATTATAGCAAGAAAAGAAAATATTTATTGACAAAAAGTATTTTTTGTGACAGAATGAAGACTGAAGTTTAAAAAGGAGGTAGTTTTGATGACTGGTCGAGCTGCGCAGGAAGAACAACTGGACTTTTTCAATAAGGTCCCCGGCAAAGCAAAGCAAAGGAAAAAGCCGCTCTATATATTTAGTTGTGAATTCGCCACCGGAACCGAAACCATAGTGGCAAAGATTGCCGCTTATACCAAAAAGCAAGCGAAAAAACTGATGACGATAACGGCAAGCGAATTCCTTGGCCTGCCAAAAGGATGCGAGCTCAGTCCGATAAGAAACGATGCGGTGATCATTGATACCGGGAAGAATTACCCGGACATCAAGAAACCGACTGTCATTAAAATTCACCGACTTTCCGATATACCCCTTTCTTGATGAAAGGGGTTTTTATTTCTACATTTTGTTTTTATCTTTGATCGCCCGCATAACCGCTTCTTTTTCAGACCAGAGCAATTTTTTTCCTCTCGCAAGATGGATGTACCTTTCGCTCCCTTTTCCGGTAAGGATTACCGTGTCTCCTTCTTTCGCTTCGGAAACCGCCTTATCTATCGCTTCTTGCCGATCCAATATTTTAATCGCCTCTTTCCCCGCGCCTAGAACGCCTCTATTAATCTCTTCCAATATACCCATCGGATTTTCGTTATAAGGATCTTCGTTTGTAAGGATTATTTCGTCGCAATATTTTGCCGCTATTTCCCCCATCTTCGGTCTCTTCCATTTATCTCTTCCTCCTCCGGCCGAACCCAAAACGCAAATTAATTTGCGCCCGTCTTGGCCGATTTTCTGAGGCAACGCCGCCCATTTATAAACTTGTTCAAGCGAGTCGGGCGTATGCGCATAGTCCACGATTACCCTGGAAGGTTCTTTAACGACCGTTTCCATCCTTCCGGGCACGCCTCTAAAATCGGCGAGTTCTTTTTCCACCATTTTTCTGTCACATCCAAAATGATCTGCGACCTCCACCGCCGCTTCATAATCGGCTTTAAGAAAAGTTCCGCCGAAAAATATTATTTTATTGTCGCCCGCGGCCTTCACGAAATATTCCGCGTTCTCGTCTTCTTTATTGATAAAGAATATTCTTCCGTTCTTCGGCGAATTGGCAACGTACCGGAAAAAATCAAGCTTCGCTTCCCTGTATTTCTCAAAGCCCCCGTGAGATTCAATGTGTTCGGGATATAGATTGGTGAGAACTGCCGCGTCCCATTCAATGAATTTATGCCTGTGCTGGATGACGCCCTGGGAAGTAACTTCAATGACCGCGAATCCGCATCCTTTTTTTACGGCCTCCGCGAGTATTCTCTGAACTCTGCCTCGGCCGATCATGGTATTCTCGGTCGTGTTCGGTCTTTCTTTGTCTCCCACGACAATGTGCGCCGAAGAAATTATGGCCGCCTTTTGTCCGCACGCGTTTAATGCGGTCGCGATAAGTTCTACCGTTACGGTTTTTCCTTTCGTCCCGGTTACGCCTATCACCACAAGTTTCCGAGACGGATTCCTAAACACAACCTTCCCCGCCCAAGCGAGGATATAATGGTATATATTCTTAAGTTTCTTAATCATTTTATGTTTAAAAACAAATAAAATACGCATTAAGGGATATTAAAGACCGGCCCAAGCGGCCTCGGAGCGGTATCCCGTATGCGTATTTTATTTGTTTTAGACTCATTTAATGTATTTCAACGCTTCTTTTAGTCTTTCGTTTATATCCTTCGTCTCCTTATTTACCTTCCTTACCGCTTCCTTCGCGGCATCCCGTCTGTAACCGAGTTTAATGAGCGCGTCGTAAACGTCCTCGTCCCATTCGGGAGCGTCCCCTCCTCCTTTTATTTTATCTCTCAATTCTACGACAATTCTCTCCGCCGTTTTCTTTCCGATGCCAAACGACTTCGTGAGCGTCTCCGTTTTGCCTTCTCTTATCGCCGCTTTTATTTGGTCCGTCGGTCCTAAACCTAAAATACCGATCGCGGCTTTTGGGCCCACTCCCGAAACGGTGTTTAACGTTTCAAATAAATCCCTTTCTTCCTCCGATAAAAAACCGTATAAATCCATCCCGTCTTCCCTTGAATAAAGACAAGTAAATAATTTTATCTCTTTGCCCTTCTGGAGCGCTCCCAAATCTCCTTGAGGCATGAAAACCTTATACGATTCTCCCCCGGAAACCGCCAAAACCGCAAAGTTCACGTGTATTTCTTCCGTTATGCCATGAAGCGCGTATATCATACTCTAAGGTTATGTTAGAATTGTACAATGACGAGCGAAGAACTGGAAAAATATAAGGATTCACTGGAATCCCTGGAAAAGAGGCTTGAAAACGATTTAAAAGAGATACCCGAAAGACTGGACTTTGGCGATCAAGTTGATCAGGAAGAAGATGAAGCAGACGAATCGGTTGCCGCAGATGAACAGACGGGAATCAGAGACGAAATTAGGTCTCGCCTTGAAGACGTCCGCCGGGCTTTAAACAAAATCCAATCGGGCACGTACGGCTTATGCGAGGTTTGCGGCAAAGAGATTGAAAAAGAAATTTTAGACATCGTTCCCGAATCTTCCCTTTGCAAGGTTCATAAGATTAAGTCGTGACGTAATGCCCCGTAGTATCTCAAGGCTCTTTTCCGCCGAGCTTTTAGGAATTACGGCCAAACTTATCACTATTGAAGTGGACTTGAATGTCGGTCTGCACGATTTTACGATTGTCGGATTGGCCGATAAGGCTCTTTCCGAAGCCAAAGAGCGGGTAAATGCCGCCTTGAAAAATTCGGGTTTTAAACCGCCGAATCGTGAAAACCGCCGCATCACGGTAAATCTCGCTCCGGCGGCTATTCATAAAACCGGCTCGCAATACGCCTTGGGTATCGCTTTGGGTTATGCCGCCGCTACCGGTGAAATCAAAGAAGCCGATTTCAGCAACCGAATCATAGTCGGCGAACTTTCTCTTGACGGAAGTCTTCGCGGAATAAGAGGAGCCTTGAATATCGCTTGTCTCGCGAAAGAGTTGGGATTCAAAGAAATAATTCTGCCGAAAGAAAACGCTAAAGAAGCGGCGCTTGTCCCGGAAATCAACGTCATTCCTGTAAGAGATTTGCTTGAAGCCGTAAGACACGTTGAAGGTTCTATTATTATTGCTCCAGCCGAGAAAAGCAGTTTCCCCGAGTCTTCATCCGATTTCGTTTCCATATCGGACATCAAAGGCCATGAGTTGGCAAAGCGCGCTCTTCTCGTTGCCGCCGCCGGACGACACAACATGTTGATGGTGGGACCTCCCGGCTCGGGAAAAACGATGCTTGCGAGAGCCATTAACTCCATTCTGCCTCCGCTGAATTTGGAATACGCCATAGAAACTTCCAAAAATTGGAGCGCCGCCGGTCTCTTATCCGCCGAAACGCCTTTCATCATTTCGCGGCCTTTCAGAAATCCGCATCATTCTTCGTCCGCTTCTTCCATTATCGGAGGCGGTTCAAATCCCCGTCCGGGAGAAATAAGTCTCGCTCACAACGGAGTCCTCTTCTTTGACGAACTGCCCGAATTTCACCGCGACGTTCTTGAAGCTTTGCGGCAACCGATGGAGTCCGGCGAAGTATCGGTTTCTCGCGCCAAAGCAAGCGCTTATTTCCCCGCAAGATTCCAATTCATCTCCGCCATGAATCCCTGTCCTTGCGGTTATTACGGCGATGAAGACGTTGAATGTCGTTGCGGCGTTTACGATATTATTCGCTATCAGAAAAAAGTTTCGGGACCCTTGCTTGATAGAATAGACATCCAGATAAACGTTCCCCGGATTAAATACGAAGAATTGAAAGGCAAATCGATTTCGTCCGCCAAAGATTATCGGGAAAAAGTTTCCGCATCCGGCAACTTCAGAGAAGAAAGACTAAAAAAATTCGGCGTAAAAGCGGACGGGAACGCTTTCCTTTCTTCAAAACAGTGCGATGAGACCATAACCCTTTCCAAAGAAGCGGAGGAATTCATCAAAAAAATGTTTGAATCCGCGCGATTGTCTTCTAGAGGCTATTATCGGCTCCTTAAAGTCTCCCGAACCATCGCCGACCTTGATCTCTCGGAAATCGTTAGGCCCGAACACGTAGCCGAAGCTTTTCAATACAGATTGCGCTCCGGTTTACCCCGTTAGGGAATCCAAAAAAATTATTTGTTAGCTATACCCACCTGGCACGCTCTCCCGGAAAAAACATTTCCGGAAGAACCCGCCGTTCCCAAAGATTCTCCCAATTCCACGAAATCTCCCGGAGTAACGCTAACTTCGGAGAAATGCGAAAAAACGACGTTTCTAAGAGAATAAGCGTTCTGTATCGTCACGTACCCTCCCTTGCCTTCATTCCATTTTTCGGGTTCGCCCGTATCGGTTATAAGACCGGGAAAGCTGGCGTTTATTTCCATTCCGCAAACGGCGAAAAATATGTCTTCGTCTCCATATTCTCCCGCAAATTGCGTATTCTCTCCATCAAGTAAATCTGGCTTATTTTCTTGAGTTACTTCATTCACTATCGGCTGGGCGTCCAAAAGCATTGAACCTTCATTTAATACGAGCGGTTTCTCCGAAGAAAAAATAATCCCTGCTAATTGTATTTTATTCTCCTGAATCCCCGATTCGCCTCCCAAGACTAAATCGCCGAGAGACGGAATAAACAGCAACACGGCCACCGATATAAGTGTTAAAGCGCCTAAAATGGCAAAATATGCGATTTTTGGCAATACTGTACTAATGGCCGGGATGTTATCATGCGGCCAAAATGGTTTTCAAGTTGACGTAAATCTATAAATATGAAGCCGAAAAAATCACTCGGACAGAACTTTTTGCAAAATGATACCGCTTTGCAAAGAATCGCTGACGCCCTAGATATCAAAGAAGGTGATACCGTAGTTGAAATCGGCCCGGGTCATGGCGAGCTGACTAGCTTTTTAGTCGCCAAAAACCCTCAAAAACTCATTACTATAGAAAAAGATGAGAATTTAGCCGGTCTTTTACGACAAGAATTCCGCAATGTTCAAGTCATTGCGGGTGACGCTCTTAAAATATTGCCAGAAATTAAGCTGCCTAAGAATTGGAAACTCATAGGAAATATCCCTTACTACATCACGGGGCAACTGTTAAGAATCACCTCCGAACTGTCAATTCCTCCCGCTAAAACCGTTTTTCTTGTTCAGCGTGAAGTAGCCGAGCGCATCTGTGCGACCCTTGGAAAAGCCAACCTTTTATCTTCCGTAATTCGCGGATGGGCAACCCCCAATTACCTATTTACCGTCCCAAAAAATGATTTTTATCCCAAACCTAAAGTTGACTCCGCTGTTGTCTCGCTTGATCGAAACGAATATATGGCCGAAAAGGCGTATTCTACCGTCGTTCATGCCTTATTCCTCCATCCCCGAAAAAAGGCCATAAATAATTTCTCTGATTTCTTTAATATTCCAAAGTCCGAAGCAGAAAAAATTTTTAATTCCTGTAATTTACCTTCAAGTATTCGTCCTCAGAATCTTTCATCCGGAGATATTTTTTGTATTTCTAAAAAACTGTAAGAGAATCTGCTATTATTTAGGTATACTCATGTTCCGCAAAGTTGTAAGCGTTGTTTTGCTCCTGATGTTTATTTGGGCTATTGTGCCGACCGCTAAAGCGGATGATCCGGCAATAAACACTGAATGCGCTAATATATTTACTACCCAATTTTCAGACGCTATAAATTTCTTTCAATCGCCTATTTGGCAGGCAAATAGTGCTGTTCTTGGTGGAATTATCGGTCTTGATTTTATCGTAAGCTTTCTTGAGAATTTTGAATTTGGCATTGAGGCCGCTACTTTTGGCATAAGTCTCGCTCCGGGTGGAATATTTGAGCCCATTGATCAAGCCATAGAAGCTATAAGAAATTTTCTCTTAACCACGATGATTGGAGCGCTTGTCGCTTCCGCCTTCAATCTTTTAGCCGGAGGACTAATTAATGCGGCTCTAGCGCTAAATTTTTCCCTCAATGTTAATAATCCTTTAGTAACCTATGGAGGTAAAGTTATCCTTCAGATTACAAACCTTGGACTCATATTGGCTATTATCGTTATAGGTATCGCTACCATTCTTCGCCGAGAAGAGTTTTCCGTTAATAAGCTCCTTCTTAAACTTGTAGTTGCCGTTGCTTTGGTGAATTTAACCATTCCTGCCACAAGTGGAATTGTGGGCCTAGGAACAACATTAACCGAAAGAATGTTTAACGCTTCCGCTCCCTGCCCAGGCGCTATGAGTACCTATTTTACCGTCTGGCATTTACACAATATATTCATGCAAAGCAATGTGATTAGTGGTTCATCCCCGGATATAAACACTATTGTTGACAGTGGTGAAATACAGAATCAGATAGGTGGTGCTTCGAACCAGATTACCGGAATACCTGGTGGTGGAACCGCTGCAGAAGCAGCCAGAAACATCGCAAGTCCTCTTTTAGCAGTAGCTCTCTTGTTTATTCAGCCTTTTATCAATCTTATTAATTTCTTGCTCTCTAACGTTCTTTTCTATTACGCAAGTATTGCCATTAGTGTAGTTGCCGCCCTTACTTTCTTTGCTATGGCTATTTTCCTTATCATCAGATTCGTTATTCTTATGCTCCTCCTCACCTTTTCACCTCTCATTTGGCTCGGATTCGTATTTCCTCCTCTAAAGAAATTAGCCTGGGAGAGATGGTGGAAAGAATTCCTCAAGTGGGTGTTTTTTGGCCCCGTTATAGTTCTGTTCCTTGCCTTTACTTCACAATACCTTAGCTCTGCCGGCGCAGTTTCCACCACTCAAGCCGGTTGGCTTGTCACAATCGGTCAGCTTATTGCTACCATCATCATAAGCGCCATGGGGTTATTTCTCACGGCTAAATTCAGCGGTGTTGCCGGAAATCTGGTAATGGCCGGAGTTTCCGGCGGAGTCGGATTCTTAGTCGGTAAAGCCCAGAACCTAGCCAAAAGAGGTCAAATGATGGCCGAAATGGCTTCTAAGACAGCTGCAGCAAAAGGAAATAAAGGCGCAGCTGCGGCTTTTAGCGGACTTTCAAGAGGACTTAGGTTTAATCCCGCAGAAAGCGGAGTAGGCAAAGGAGCTAGATCATTGTTAAGCCAGGTAGGTGTTAAACCGACAATTAAAACCAAAACTGACGAAGAAATTAGAAAAGGAGTCGTTAAAGGAACGGTCTTATCAAGCACCCTTCTTGGAGAATCCTCTGGTGTTCTTGGTATCTCTGACAAAGATGCAGAAAATATGGACTCCGAAACATTTAAGGTATATGCACAGCATATCGGAGCCGAAATAGCTAAAGATCCGGCAATGGTAATGAAACTCGGACTAAAGAATGTTGCTAAAATAATGGAGAATGGTACGGAGGCAGTGGTTAATAATGTTTTAGATGCAATGAAACAAGTAAAACTAGATCATTTAAGTGGTACGTCTGCCCTTAACGCTTCTGACTTAACAAAAGTTAACAAACTACTTCATACACACGCAGATAAAGTTAGAGAGAGAATTTTAGATGATCTTTCCGGAGTAACGCCTAAGACCGATAGTGCTCTTCTTCTCTCGGTCACTGACATCAATAAAATAAAAGAAGAAGGATCAGCCACTGAAAAAACAGATATTAATAATGCACTTGCCGCTCTTAGCCTTAGAACACTTGGTGTTGGTGGAACACATTTAACGGCTGATGAAACACGTGAGTATCGTCGTGTTGACGCTAAAGTCAATTACCACATAGGCAAAGGTGATTGGTAAACATTCATGAAAAAATGAATTTTAAAGAATTAAATCCTACAATTCAGCAATGGATGGATTCGGACGGTTTTATTGACTCAATCGTATCCGTTCAGGAGGAATTTAATATTCAAAGCTCTGCTCCCTTAATCAATACTATTTTTGACCTGATTCTCAAAAATATCCCGTCCGAAGAATTCAGAAATAAATTACTTTCTTCTCTCCCGCAGGATAAACAAAACGAAGCCGTTGTCGGTAGACTTGTGAACGCCACCCTTACTCCAATAAGAGCGCCTCTCGCCGAATCCGGTATTGATATTTCAGTTATCGCTCCAATAGACGAGAATATTGCTCCTTTCAACCCTGCTTTGACCGTTTCTTCTGAAGAAGTGCCTGAAAATATTACTTCACCAGGAGCCTTAGCGGAGGCGCAAGCTTCACCCGCTGTTCCTATCGAAATGAATCCCGTTGTCCCTAATCTCGGTGAACCCGCCACTCCCACTCCTTTTGTCATTCACGAAGAGAAACTTCCCGAACAAGTATCCGCAAGCAATGTTCAAGGAGAAATTCCCTTGCGACCGATGTTTTATTCAGGAAGCCCGGAAACGCAACAAAAGACGTCATTTGCCAGTCTTGAATTTAATCCGGAAGAAAAAGCGAAAAAAGTTAACCCCGAAAACGTTCTAAATTTAAAAGACTTGCCCTTGTAAGCCACTCTCGGCTTACTTAAAATCAAATATATGCAGTTTCAGGTTCCGCAGTTTGAAACGGAGAGTAAGCTTGTCGGTCCTTTTACTCTTATTCAGTTTGTATATGTCGGAGCGGCCATTGTCATATCTTTCCTTTTATTCACCGTTCTCACAACCTGGTTTTGGCTTATCGTCTCCGCCATCCTTGTCGGAAGTTCTCTTATTATTGCTCTCGTCAAAGTTAACGGCCGCCCCATGCCTATCTTTATATCGGCAGCTTTCAGTTATCTCTGGGAGCCCAAGACTCTCGCCCTAAAATTGAAAGTTATTGGAGAAAGAGTTCGAGAAACAATTTCCCCTGAAGTACCTATCGCTACTATCCCATCAGCTGGAAGTTTTCCCGCTATGCCGCCCGTCTCGCCGGAAGCCCCAACCGAAATTCCTCCGGTTATGATCCCGGTTGAGCCCGTCTCTCCTCCTATAATGGAACCTCCTTCTCCCGCTGTATTTGTAAGCCCCTTGGTTGAACCCGCTCCCCCGCCAATCGGCGAGTTGGCTCCGGAAAAAAAGAAGTCTCGGCTCCAGAACTTATTCAATAAGATGACTACCACTTCCTTGCCCATTCCTTTTAGGGAAGAGACTTTGCAGCAGACTTCTGCCAGATTACCAAAAGGATATGAACTCATAGAAAAGCCGACCGGTGAAACGATAGCTGCAAGAAGGGTTGATTACAGATAACACATATTATGCCAAAATCTCCATCTAAAACTTCCTTTGGTTCAACCGAAAGCTTGTCGGACGTAAGGGAAATCAGAAACGATGCCGTCTTTCTTAAAAGGGGAGGCATGAGAAAAGTGATTATGGTCGCCGGAATTAATATGGATTTAAAATCCGAGGAAGAACAGAACTCCATAATTACCGCTTTCCAGAATCTCCTTAATTCCCTTGATTTTGCCATTCAGTTAAGCGTTCACTCGCGCCGCCTGGCTATCAAAGAATACATAGAGAACATAAAGAGTCGGATGGAAACGGAGGAAAATCCTCTTATCAAAAATCAGCTCTCCGAATACGTCAAATTCATTGAAAATTTTATTTCCGAAAACGCCGTCGTTGAAAAGAGCTTTTTCGTTACCGTCCCTTTTGAACCGACCGTCCTGCCGGGCATCGGCAAAAAACACCGGGAAGAAGAGGAAAGAATTGCCAATATGTCCGTTGAAGAGCTTATGCAGCATATGGAAAAACTCAATTTCCGGACGGAACAAGTTCTTCAAGGATTGCGCCACATCGGGCTCCGCGCCGTGACCCTGAATGATGCGGAACTGAGAGAACTCTGCGCCAATTTTTACAACCCAAAAACCACGGAAAAAGAACCCATCCCCGAAGGGGATCCGGTTTCCTCCAAACTTATTGAGATAAAACCCGATTATCTGAAGATCAACGACAAATTCGTCAAAAGTTTATTTGTTTTGAATTACCCGCGTTATCTTTCTTCCGGTTGGCTCGAACCGATTATCAATCTTCCGGAATTAATGGATATATCCATTCACATTTCCCCCGTCGACACGAGCATCGCCCTTAAAAACCTTACGAGAAAAGTCGCCTCCATTTCCGCCTCTATGATAGAACGGCAAGAAAAAGGATTAATAAGAGATCCCGCTCTTGAAACCGCTCTTGCAGACGCGGAAAATCTTCGCGATACTCTCCAGCAAACCAGAGAAAAACTTTTCTCCGTGAGTTTTTATTGTTCAATTTACACCGATTCTCTGGAAGAATTAAAGAAACTTGAATACAGAATTACCTCTACTTTGGAGCGATCGCTCGTTACGGTGAAAACCCCTATGTTTGAGCAAGTCAGGCTTTGGCGTTCGGTTTGTCCTCTCGGCCGAAACATAATGGATATTTCTTCCGCCATGAATTCCAGTCCCGCTTCGGCTTTCTTTCCTTTCATTTCGCCCGATCTAACGACCGATGAAGGAATAATGTACGGATTAAATCTTCACAACAATACGCTTGTTATATTTGACCGCTTTGATCTTGAAAATAACAATTCCGTTATCTTCGCCAAATCCGGTTCCGGTAAATCTTATGCGGCAAAACTGGAATTGTTGAGATCGATCATGCTTGGAACGGACGTTCTCATTCTTGATCCGGAGAACGAATATCAGTCGCTCGCCGACGCGGTTGGCGGAACAACGTTTAAGATATCTCTCACGTCTAAAGATAGTATTAATCCCTTTGAAATTCCCATCGTTCCCGAAGGCGAAAACGAATCCGAGGTGCTTCAATCCCACATCGCGAGCCTTACCGGCCTCGTAAAACTTATGGTGGGAATCGTTACGCCCGCCGAAGAAGGGATCCTAGACCGCGCCATAAACGAAACGTATGCCTCTCACGATATTTCTCCAGGAAGAGATTTTGGCAAAGCGACCCCCCCTTTATTGGAAGATTTGGAAAACATTCTCCGAAACATGGAAGGAGGAAAAGAGTTGGCGGAAAGACTTTACCGCTTTACCAAGGGCAGCTATGCCGGTTTTACCAACCGCCCCACGAATATAAATATCCGAAGCAGAGTCATTGTTTTTTCCATCCGCGATTTGGAAGAAGAGTTGAGACCAATTGCCATGTATATCGTCTTGAACCACGTCTGGAATATCGTCCGTTCAAAACTCAAACGCCGAATCATGGTCGTAGACGAAGCCTGGCTCTTGATGAAATATCCCGACTCGGCCTCTTTCTTGTTTAACCTCGTAAGAAGAGCCAGAAAATATTATCTTGGCATTACGACCATTACCCAAGACGTGGAAGACTTCTTGAGTTCTCCTTACGGCCGTCCCGTTATTACGAACTCTTCGCTCCAGCTTCTGCTCAAGCAATCTCCGGCCACGATTGACGTTGTGGCGCGAGCGTTTAGCTTAACCGAAGTTGAAAAGAATTATCTTGTGGACGTAGATATAGGACAAGGACTCATCCTTGTCGGACAGAAACACATTGCCATCCAGATCGTTCCGTCCGCTTTTGAAAATCAGATCATAACCACAAACCCGGAAGAACTTTTATCGCAGAGAATTATTGCCGAAGCGGATTCTGGGACTGAAGAAAATTCGGGAGGAGTGTTATAATTCAGTACATGAGTTTTATTCAGGTTGCATTGGCTGAAGATCCCGGTCTTGTTTCCGTTATTAACGATATTTTACCGGGCGGCATTGCCAATATTTTCTTTATCGGTTTGGGTATAGGTGCCATTTTGGCATTGGGCACCATAATATTTGCGGGAATTTTGTATTCCACCGCCGGAGATAATGAATCTCGGCAAAAAGAAGCTCGCGCGTGGATTTGGGCGGCCGCAAAAGGACTCGCCGTTATCGCTTTCGGATTCATAATAGTTTCGGTAGTTAACCCAAAAGCCACGACTATTGAAGACGTTGACTTGGAATTCGTAGAGCTTGCCGTTCCCGAGACAAACGTTCAACCAGTCGTTGGGTATATTCCGCCGACCGCTTTTCCTTCCGGTGCTCGTTGGAGAGGAACATACTCTTCTTCCACCGCATATCTACCAGGAGACGAAGTCGCTTATAAAAATGTTTCTTACATAGCTCTTGAAGCAAATACTGGTGTTCTCCCCACTGATACCTCAAAGTGGCAAGTGTTATCTTCCGCAGGTTTGGGGGGTGGAGGCGCGCCTTTAGTCACGGGAGCTCCCGCATATTCCGAAGTTCCTCTTTTGAAGCAAGGTAGCAGTCCGTGGGGAGGTAAAAAATACGGTGCGAATTGCTCGGGAACTTATGGTAGCTCTGGTTGTGGAGCGACGTCTCTCGCCATGGTAATGCTCTATTTCACCGGTAACAGGTATATGACTCCTACAACAGCCGTAGAAACCGTGGGTAATGCGATTGTCGCGAATAAATGGAGACCCTGCAATCACGGAACCGCTTGGGCCGCTATGATCGGCATACCTAAGCTATACGGACTTAAATCCGCCGGTATATCAAACACCCAGAGAAGTCTTGCTAGCTGTTTAAGAAACGGCGGAATTGTAATCGCTCTTATGAAAGCGCCAACCGCCGAAGAAGTGGAACTGTTGAAAAATACCCCCCGTGATCGCACTCCGATTTTTACATTGGGAGGACATTACATTGTAGTCAAAGGTATAGACGAGAGTAAGAACAGAGTGTATATCAATGACCCGGCGGGAAGAGGCGTCAGGTCTTCGGAAATAGGTCACTTTATGAAGTACCGAAGAATGACCTGGTGTATTAACAACAAGTAAAAGTATAATTAAGCATATGATTCCTCTTGCGTTAGCAGAAGAAGCACCAACGGGCATAGTCGGCGCTATAAGTAGCTTTATACCCGGTGGTATCGTAAATATTTTTAACGTCGGTCTCGGCCTTGCAGCAATTCTTGCGTTAGGCACTATAATTTTCGCAGGTATTATGCACTCCACTGCCGGTGGGAATGATACGAGAGAAAAAGAAGCTCGCGCGTGGATTTGGGCGGCCGCAAAAGGATTAGGAATAATCGCCCTCGGAGCCATTTTATTGAACGTAATCAATCCGAATGTATTAAAGGTACAAGAAACTAGCCTTGAAGGTACAAATCTCAATCCTACTACCGATAGACCCGGAACCATTCCAGACGTTATTCTTCCAAACCTTCCTCCTCCCCCAGCACAGTGTACTAGTCTAGCTGGAGCTGATTTAACTGGTTACGAGTTTGATGGGGCCATTTTCTCAGGTACTAAATTTACAAATACCAGTTTTACGGAAGCGGACTTATCAGGTGCTAACTTTACAAACGCCAATTTATCAAACACTAAATTTACAAGTGTTGTTTTTAAAGGAGTCGATCTCTCAACTGCTACTCTTACGGGTGTTAGTGGAGATATGATCATCTCATCAATATTTGATATATTCCCGCGAATTATCTCTGCGTCCGCTGCTCAAGTACCAGAAAATGGAGGAGGAAGTGGTTCTTCATCTATACCTGAAGAGTGTGCTGTATTGCTCAGAGGAACCGATCTTAGAGGTATTGACTTTACTGGCGCTAAATTTGGAAGAAATACTTTTAAAGGGACCTACTTTACAAATACCAATCTTACAGGTGCTAGCTTCGAAAGCTTAGTTTTTGAAGGTGCTGTTTTTGCAGGCGCTAACTTTACGAATGCTAATTTCACAAACACTGTCTTTGAAGCTGTTACTTTTCCTCCCTCATTTGATCCCTCTTCTCTTTAGGTTTCTTCTTTTTCTCTCCAATCAAAAAAGTCAGGCTCTAGTGGAGACGGTGACAACTGATAACTATTATTTAGAACTTACCCAATAAATTTAATCACTACTCTTCTTGATTGTCCTTCTCCCACGCTTTCCGTTTTGAGATCCGGTCTTACCGAAAGTTCCTCGTGAACTAAATGTCTCTCAAATGCGTTCATCGGCGGTAGAACGACGTCGTTTTTAGTGGTTGCCGCTTTTTTTGCTCCCGCTTTCGCGAGTTCCACCACGAGTTTTTCTCTCTCCCGATGATGGTTGTTTACGTCAACCGTTATCGGTCCTTCATCGTATTTCTTGGCGATAAGTTTAAGCACCTTATTGAACGATCCTATAAGAGCCGGCATGTTCTTGGCATTCACCGCCTCATCGTCAATTTTTAGGGAAACCCTTTTTCTTTCTTCGTCTATTTCTACGCTTGCTTCTTTAAATCCAAAAAAAGAAAGTAATTTAGTTGTTATTTCCTTTAGATTCTGCATTTTTGATTAGTCGGAGGCAAAAAGACTGCTGTCCTATGGCAAATAGCGTACTCGTAAACCAATAAATAGCAACTGCCGCCGGCAATTTCCATAAGACAAACGCCGTGAAAAGAGCCAAAAACACGCCCATTACTTTCCCGGAAGGCATCGGCATTGCTTTCGGCGCCTTTGGATCAACTGCTTCTTTTTTGACTGTCGGAGACGAAAGCCACGATTGAACGAATTGAACAATCGCCGTCAAAACTATCAGTACTATGTTTCTCTCGTTTAAGTTTATGAATCCGAACGCCACTGAATTAAACGTCCCCGGATCGCTTATAAAAGGATACAAAAGACCCGAAATCCCTCCGTTCAGTCCGTTCGTAAAAGCTCTGAATAGCGCCCATAAAATGGGTAATTGGATGATTAAAACGATAAAAGAAAAGAACGGATTTACTTTGTGCTTCTTATAAAGCTCCATCAAAAGCTGCGTCTGCTTTTCTTTGTCTCCTTTATATTCCTCCTGTATCTTCATCATTTCCGGCCTCATTTTCTGGGTCATCGCCTGCTGGTGAAGCATCTTGTGATATAACGGCGCGAGTATCAGACGAACTAAAACCGTAAGCATTAATATTGCGACCCCTAGATCATGAAAAGCCACGGTATTGTAAAGAAACACGAGTACGTTGATTATCGGCTGATACAAGAAAGTATTAAATAGATATGACATTTTTTAATTCTTTTGTGAGAATCTCCTTATTATCTTCTATCTCGGAAGTAGTAGTCAAAACAATCACTAAAAAATCGGATGGCGGGTTAAAACGTAGAAGAAACGTTTTGTTCTCCTGAAAAAACCGAAATATTGATCTTCTGATTTTGTTTCTCTTAACGGCGGATCGCGAAAATTTCTTGGAAATAACCACTCCTACGCGCGATACCTTTAGACCATTCTCTTTTCGCTTAACCGAGAAGAATTTGCCCTTATAAAAGGCTTTAAAATCTCTTAAAGCCAGGGAAATGTTCAATTTGTACCTGGCACTGATCATTTCTGTCTAGACGGAGAGTCTTTTTCTGCCTTTAGCTCTTCTTCTCGCGATCGTTCTTTTCCCTCCCCTAGTTGACTGCCTCTTTAGAAAACCGTGCGTTCTCGCTCTTTTCTTCTTTTTAGGGTTATAAGTCGGTTTCATGAGGCTTAAAATAAGTAATTTTCAAGGTTTAGTCAATGATTTTTCGGTACATTTGAGTCTTTTTGTCAACAGAAATTACCCTTAATCCACAAGTTATCCACAGTGGCTGGAATTTCAGCCAATCCGGTTTTTATCAGATAATCCTCTCTTTGCTCCGTTTCCGGACAAACTTTGTTTATAAACGTCTTGATTACAAATTTAAAATTTTTTCAATGGCGCATTCCGGTATTTTGACGCTTCGGTAACGCTTAAATAAAATTACATCTATGAACGTTGATGAGCTTTGGGATAGATCATTAGGCGAGCTGGAATTACAGATATCAAGACCTAATTTTCTGACCTGGCTTAAGAACAGCCGACTCGTCAACAATAAAGATGGCGATGCGATCGTGGCGTTACCGAATCACTTCGCCAAAGAATGGGTTGAAGCCAAATACGGGAAAGTAATCCTCGGTATTTTGAGAACTGAAGACAGTTCCATTAGAAAAATAACTTACATTGTGGATGGCGCCGTCTTAAAGAAGAGCGAATCCGTAAGACCCGCCGAAGAAACGAAGCAGCTTGCCTTCAATGAATTCAAAGCCGATCCAGAGTCCGGGTTAAACCCAAAATATAACCTCAAAACTTTCGTCGTGGGTTCCTCAAACGAGCTCGCTTATGCGGCCGGAACGTCAATAATTGAGGAAATCGGTAATAAATATAATCCTTTATTCATATATGGCGGTACGGGACTCGGAAAAACCCATTTTATCCAGGCTATAGGCAACGAAATACACAAAAAATATAAAGGAAAATTCAAAGTTAAGTACGTTTCCTCCGAAAAATTCACCAATGATGTCATTTGGGCTATCAGAAACAAGAGAGTTGAAGACATTAAAAACACTTATCGGAACATTGACGTCCTTATCATTGATGACATTCAGTTTATCGGCGGCAAAGAAAAGACGGAAGAAGAGTTCTTCCACACTTTTAACGCTCTTCATGAAAACAACAAACAGATAATCATTTCTTCCGATCGTCCTCCGCGCGCGATACCTATTCTTGAAGAACGATTAAAGTCCCGTTTTGAAGGCGGAATGACGGTTGATATCGGTTTTCCCGATTTTGAAACGAGAGTGGCGATAATAAAAGTTAAACTTCAGGATAAAAAAGAACATTTAGACGATGAAGTGGTTAATTTCGTGGCCGATAAAGTTCAGCGAAATATAAGAGAACTTGAAGGGATAATTAATAAGCTCGTTTTCCATAAAAATCACGGCAGTTCTTTTGATCTGATGATCGCCGAAAAAATAATGAATGAGATATTGGAACAATCGGCCGTGAATATCACCCACTCCCAGATTATTAAGGCCGTGGCCGAGTTCTATGAAATTTCCACGACCGACTTAATTGGCCGCGGCCGTAAAAAAGAAATCGTTGAACCGAGACAAGTGGCCATGTATCTTCTTCGCGAGATGTTAAATATGTCCTACCCGTTTATTGCCGAGAAAATGGGTAAAAGAGATCACACCACGGCCATATACGCTTTTGATAAAATAACCCACTCTTTAAACGAAAATCCTGCCTTTAATCAAAAACTGATTATGATAAAAGAATTGGTTAATAAATCCTGAAAACCATGTGAATTAATTCTGTATAAATTACGCGCCTAATGCTTCCCCTGCTAAATTCCGTTACATTTCCACAAAATTAATCACATCTTAAAATTAATTCCCATCAACCATTAAATAGATTGCGTAATGTAAAAATTAACTTTTCCACTTTCTTACAGATACTACTATTACAACAAATTATATTTATTTATTAATTAATTCAATGAAGATAACTGTATTAAAAAACAATCTGAAAAATTCCTTAGACGCCGTTTCAAGAATAGTGGGAGAGAATACTACTCTGCCCATTCTTAAAAACATCCTTATTAAAACCGAAAATGGAAAAATAAATATAATTTCAACCGACCTGGAAACGGCCATAATTAAAACCGTGGCCGGTAAAATAACCGAAGAAGGCCAAATAACAATTCCTTTTACCGTTTTTAACAATGTTATAAATAACATTCAAAGCGAGCGGATTGATATTGAAAACAAGGACATAAATATCCTTATTAAAACGGATAGTTACGAAGCCAAAATACAAGGAATGAATTACGAGGAATTTCCGATAATTCCGAAAGTTGGCGTAAAAGACGAATTTATTGAAATAAAAGGAGATATTTTAAAAGAAAGTCTTCTTTCCGTTATGAGCGCGGCTCAAATTTCGGAATTAAGACCGGAGATAAGCGGAATAATGTGGGATATTGACGGTGAAACCATTAAATTTGTAGCCACGGACAGTTTCCGATTGGCTGAAAAAACGCTCTATGGTTCCGACTTCACCAATAATTTTGAAAGAGGGTTTAAGATGATAATCCCTCTTAAACCGGCTCAAGAAATGGTTAGAGTGATAAACGACAAAGAAACGATTAAAATTTATTCCGATGAAAATCAGCTGATGGTTAAAAACGAGGACATTACGCTTATTACAAGGATTATAGACGGTAAATTCCCGGAATACGCTCCTATTATTCCTAAAAACGTGAGCACAAATATTGAAGTGAGCCGATCGGAACTGACTGGAGCTCTGAAACTAGTCAGTTCGTTTAGTCCCAAAAATAACGAAGTGGTTTTAAGAATAATATCCGATCAAAAACTGACCGAAGTATACTCCGCCGACAGTCTTCTTGGAGAAAATAAATACTTGATTCCCGCCAAAATCACAGGTGAACCGCTAAACGTGTCTTTTAATTGGCGCTTTATGCTTGACGGACTGAAGAATATAAGTTCCGAAACGGTAAATATGGGTTTTCAGGGAGACGTTAAACCGTCAATCATCAAATGGCCTCAAGATAATTCCTATATCTATATCGTGATGCCTATTAAAGATTAGGAATACCTTTTAACCGAACAAATCGCCCCCTTAAAAGGGCGATTTTACTTATAAACGATTATCCCCGCCTCACTCACCACCCCGACGGAATCAGTGGCTTTTAAAGTGATTTTATTTTGGCTTTTAAGCTCGTCTTCGGAAAAAACTTTTTGGTAATTAACCGTGTTTCCCATACCGCCGACGATTATGTCACGAAGTTGGTCGTTTATGTAAACCTCAATCTGGGCGACATTAACATTGGAAGTCAATTTTAGCTCTAGATCTAAATCATTCGTTATAAAGTCTCCGTTCTTAACGCCCAAGAACTCTATTTTGGGACCGTTTCCACTCGTTACGGACGGTTCTTCTCCTTCCGCGTATGAATACGTGGGCGTTGATACGTCCGGCAAAACGTTATTTCGGAGCCAATTTTGAACCCCTGTTTCCCAATTTAAATACTGCGGATCGGTCAGTCTATTCAGGTAAAAAAGAATGTTGTGCGGATTTTCTCTGTCTAATTCTCCTCTTAAAACGGGAATAGTCGTTCCTTGCGGCTCCGGCTTTGGAAAAGGTTCGTTCGGTCTTAATTTTACGGCCCCCGAGATGAAATCATGCCACATGGGTACGGCGGCAAGAATACTTGATCCCCGCTGTTGCAATGGATAACGGTTATTGTTTCCCGCCCATACGCCCACCACGAGATTTGGAGTGTATCCGAACGTCCAAGCGTCAACGTAGTTATTGGTCGTTCCGGTTTTCATCGCTATCTGATAACCCGGAACCCCCGTTAAATTAAGGCTTGATTGATAAAGAGGTGCTCTTAAATCCCTGTCGGAGAGAACGTCGCTTATAAGACGCGTGTAATTGGCTTCCACTAACCTCTCGGAATGGTCCTTATATTCCTCAAGCGTTTTCCCGTTGTTATCTTTCACTTCAAGAATAAAAGTGTAGGGATTTCCTACGCCGTCGTTTGCAATAACCGAATACGCCTGCGCGAGTTCTATCGGATGTACCTCCCCTCCTCCCAAGACGAGAGATAAACCGAGCCGGCTCCTGTCCGAGAAGCTTGTTATTCCGAACTTTTCCGCGAGATTTATCGTGTCATTGAAACCCGCAAGATATAAAGTTTTAACCGCGGTTAAGTTTATTGATTGCGCTAAACTTTCTTTCATGGTTATCGGTCCGCGGAATATGTGATCAAAGTTTTGCGGGTGATAACACTGAGTTCTTTCGTCGTTGTAATCCGGCGTTGAAGGGCAAACCGGATTGGTAGAGAACTCGGTAGGAACGTCAAATAAAATAGTGTCCGGCGTAAATCCTTTTATGAAAGCTTCCATGTAAGCGAACGGCTTGAACGAAGATCCCGGTTGTCGCAACCCTTGGGTTATTACGTCAAAATTTCCTTCAAATCGGCAAGTCGAGCCTTCGGTGCACCCTTCGGGCTCCGGCGGATCAAAATAATTTTTTGAACCCACGAGTGCCAATACCTGGCCGGTCTTGGGGTCCATCGCTATCAAAGCGGCATTATGTCCGGAGTAGAGCTCGGTATTTCTGTCCCCTCCTTCCTCCACGGCGGTATTCGCCAGTTTTTGGAGATCCGCGTCAAGAGTGGTGATTACTTTAAGCCCCGCCTTGGAAACGAAATCCTCTCCGTACTTGTTGTTTAAATATTCCTGTACCTCCATCACGAAATGGGGAGCGAGAGCGAAAGAAGCGGTTTTGGGCTGTTCCATCACCACGGGTTTGTTTTGAATGGCGAAATCGTATTGCTGCTCATCAATCATCCCCAAGTTTCTCATTTGGGAGAGAACGTACTTTCTTCTTTCTTCGAGTTCTATGGTGTGCGATCCCCAGGGAGAATAATAACTGGGAGCTTGCGGAATAGCGGCGAGCATCGCCGCCTCGGCGAGATTCAATTCTTTTGCCGATTTCCCGAAATACGTCTGCGAAGCGGCTTCTACGCCGTAAGCGTTTTGCCCGTAAGGAACCTGATTCAAATAAAGATTAAGTATTTCGTCTTTCGTGTACACTTTTTCCAGCCTAAAGGCTAAAATAAGTTCTTTAATCTTACGTACTAACGATTTTTCGGGCGTCAGAAATGAGTTTTTGGCCACTTGCTGGGTTATGGTTGATCCTCCCTGCGCTCGGTAACCCTTGACGATGTCTACCCAAAGCGCTCTTAAAGTGCCCCGAAAATCAAAAGCGGCGTGCTCGTAAAATCCGCTGTCTTCAACGGCAACGGTCGCTTGCCTCAACACGTCCGGAATCTCTTCGGGCGGAAGATAAGTTCTCCTTTCTTCCCCGTGTATTTCATAAAGCAAGGTTTCTCCCGTTCGATCAAAAATTTTGGTTGATTCCGTAAGCTCGTGAGTGACTATTTCCCCCACGGTCGGCAAGTTTCTGCTTAAATAAACATAACCCAAAACTCCGATTACGGCTGCGGTTCCGATCGCTCCTGCGATCCAGATTAAAATTTTCTTTATCGGTATTTTTCTTTTCACGAATATAATTATACATCGCCCCGCACTGTCCGGTACGGGGCGAAAATATTTGGCTCTCGCGCTTTAATTAAAAATTCTCTTCTTCCTCGTCTTGATTTTTTAGGAGATCGTCATCCCCTTCTTTCTCCCCGTCCCCTTCATCGCCAAGTTCATCCTCGTCTTCGTGTTCTTTTACGGAAAAACCATCATCAAGCGAACCGAGCTCATTGTAATCGCTGTCGCCCGATTCTTCGTCCCAATTTTCTTCGGAGTTCATTATTAATTAGCGTTTTTTGCCGACCTTTTAATTATCTACTGGGGAAAGAGTATCATAAAAAAATTTCAGGTCAAGAGTTTTATCTATCAGTGATTAGAGCCGCCGTAATGGCGATCGCCAAGGCGTCCGAAGCGTCGTCAATCGGACGGAAATCTTTGAGTCCCAAGATCAGCGTAATCATTTTTAGCACCGCTTTTTTATCGGCCGATCCGTAACCGGAGACCGATTGCTTAACCGTGTTTGGCGTGAACTCCCTAATCGGAAGCGAATTCTCCGCCGCGGCGAGAAGAATCACTCCTCTCGCTTCCGCGACCGCCATGGCGGTCGTTTGGTTTTTTGAAAAGAACAATTTCTCAACCGCCACTTCATCAGGGCGTAATTTCTTTATAAGCGATAAAATTTCCCTGTAAATGAAAGACAACTGGCCCGCGGCGTATCCTTTTTCTTTTTTTTCAATAATTCCCTGCTCTATCAGGGAAAACTTTCCGTTTTCAGCCCTTATCGCTCCGTATCCCACGCGATGAGTTCCCGGATCAATACCAAGATACACTCGGGGATTATTCGGTTTCGGCATTGGTGTATATTTCCATCACGTCGTCTCTTTCTTGAAGTTCATCCACTAACGCTCCGACCTTTTCTTTATCCGTCTCCGAAACGGACTGTCTGAATTGGGGAACAAAATTCCCTTCTTCATCCTGATTAAAGGCCCATCTTACGGAACCCTGTTCGGCGAATTTGGCGTTGTTATCCGCGAGTAATTTTTTAATCTCCGCTACCGTTCTGTTCCGGCTATCCGTTAGGGCTTTTATTATGAGCGCGACCCCCGAAGGACCGTAAGCTTCAATCAGAAGGTCTTCGGATACCGAATCTTTTGCCCGGCTAATGGCTCTTTCTATGTTTTCTTGGGGCACGTTTCCTTCCTTCGCTTTCAAAACTGCCGTCCGAAGACGCGGATTGAAATCCGGATTTGGATCATCCTTTGCCGCCGTTTGCACGGCCATAAGCAACTTGGTGAAAAGTTTCCCGCGCTTTTCATCGGTTAAAGCTTTCTTATGTTTTATTTGAGACCATTTACTGTGTCCTGACATTTGCCTATATTATTATATTAGTTATGGACGACGCGAAAGATACGAATGAAAAGCTAAATGAAGTCTCTGTAAGCAAGCTCGCCATCTCTTCTCCGAAAGAGCTTATGGACAAACTTTCCTCTTCGTCGGCGGGAAAAGCGTCAACAAGCGTTTTACTTGAGGAAATACTGGGCGGCGCGCTCGGTCTTAGCGCTTCAGACATTCATTTTGAGCCTGCGCGGGACAGTGTAAAGATAAGAGTCCGACTGGACGGCGTTTTGCGGGAATCGGGAAATCTTTCAACTGAAGAATACGGATTTATTTTAAGCAGGATAAAGCTCTTGGGAGGAGTAAAGATTAATATTCAGGAATCTGCCCAAGACGGACGTTTTACCATCCGAAGCCGCGAAAATAAGAGAGATATTGAAGTCCGTGTTTCCATTAATCCTTCGGAATACGGTGCAACCATCGTTTTGAGGATTTTAGACCCTGAAGCGGTTATTTTGGAGGTTAAAGACATCGGTCTGCGCGAGGACGATCTTATAAAAGTTGAACGCGGCCTTAAGAGACCAAACGGCATGATTCTCGTAACCGGCCCCACGGGTTCAGGAAAAACCACTACTCTTTACGCCTTTGTAAACCATATTAATTCTCCGGAAATCAAGATAATCACGATAGAAGACCCGATAGAATATCACCTGACAGGCATTCAACAGACGCAGGTAGACCCGTCCGCCGGATACAATTTCGGAAGCGGACTTAAGTCCATTCTCCGTCAAGATCCGGACGTAATTCTAGTCGGAGAAATAAGAGATCCCGAAACGGCCGATATCGCCATGCAAGCGGCTCTTACGGGGCACGTTGTCTTCTCTACCCTTCACACCAATACTGCCGCCGGAGCCGTCCCTCGTCTCTTGGATCTTGAAGTTAAACCGCAAATTATCGGACCGGCCGTAAACGTATTCATTGCCCAGCGTCTAGTCCGCAAATTATGCGAAAAATGCCGTAAAAAAGCGGAACTAAACGAGGAGAATAACGCCAAAATAAAAGAATTTACGAACAAGCTTTCTAAAAATGTGTCTTTACCCACGGATATCACCCTTTATGAGCCCGTGGGCTGCCCGTCTTGCGTAGACGGATATAGGGGCCGAATCGGTATCTTTGAGATATTGGAAATGGATAAAGACCTTGAATTGCTCATACACAGAGAATCGAGCGAGGCGGAAATTGAAAAACTTGCCTTTGACAAAGGATTTACCAATATGCAGCAAGACGGGATAATTAAAGCTCTTTCAGGCATTACGAGCTTAGAAGAAGTGGAGAAAGCGACCGGTCCTATCACTTGGTAAGAGAAATTTAAAAACAAAAATCCGCCAAAGATTTCTGATATTATGGAAACTCTTTTATTTAAGAAATAAAAGAGGTTAAGATGCACTTGAGGCGCACCCGAGCCGAAACCCAAAGTGGCTATTAACTGAAGTTACATCCCGTCAGAAATCCTTAACGGATTTTGACCGCATTCTAACATATAGGATAAATATTGTCAAGACCATGACCGAGGCAAGTATATATGGCCAAAAAGAAGAACAAAACTGGGAAAACCTATTAAGGCCGGACAGCTTTGAAAGGTATATTGGCCAAGAGCCGGTCAAGAAGAGTCTTAGAATTATTCTTGAGGCGGCCAATAAAAGAAATGAGCCGGTTGATCACATACTTTTATATGGCCAGGCGGGCTTAGGTAAAACCACTTTAGCTCATATTATTGCCAGGGAGGCAAAAGGAAATTTAAAGATTACTTCCGGCCCGGCCATAGAGAAGACCGGCGATTTGGCCGCCATTCTAACCAACCTAGAAAACGGGGACATATTATTCATTGACGAAGTCCATCGCTTGAACAAAATGATTGAGGAAGTACTCTACTCGGCCATGGAGAGCCGGACATTAAACATAGTCCTCGGCAAAGGGCCGTCAGCGAGAACTATCTCTATTGACCTTATGCCCTTTACGCTGGTCGCGGCCACAACGAGAATTGACTTGCTCTCCGGTCCCCTAAGGTCTCGTTTCGGAGCGACTTTTCGTCTGGACTATTATTCAGAAAGCGATATTAAGGAAATCATAAAGAGATCGGCCATCATTTTGGGAGTGGAAATAACCGAGGAGGCCGTGGAAAAACTCTCCGAAGTAAGCCGCTTTACTCCGCGTACGGCAAATCGCATCCTAAAAAGAGCGCGAGACGTTGCCGAAGTGCGCGAGAGCAAGTTCATTGACGGAAAATGTCTGAAAGAACTTTTTGAAATACTCGAAATTGACAATCTCGGCCTTGAATACCAAGACAGGCGAATTCTTCTGATTTTACGCGATCAATTTGGGGGAGGTCCGGCCGGCGTAGGCTCCATTTCCTCTTCTCTCGGAGAAGAAAAAAGCGTTATAGAGGGCGTCTATGAGCCCTACCTTATAAAAATCGGGCTTATAAAAAGAACTCCTGCCGGCCGTATGCTTACCGAAAAAGGACTGAATTATCTTGAAAACTCAGGAAAATGACGCGTATGCACGTTTTGCGTTCCGTTTCGGAAAAACAAACTAAAGAATTAGGCGCCAAACTGGCGGATAAACTTACGAAAGATGTCGGCAAAAATCCAAAACCGCGAGTATTCCTCCTTTTTGGCGATCTCGGTTCGGGAAAGACGGCATTCGTTAAAGGATTCGCCGGATTTTTAGGCGTTAAAAGAGTTTTAAGTCCCACTTTTGCCATCGTTAAATCATATAAGATAAAGAGAAACGGCTATACCAATCTTTTGCACGCCGACCTGTACCGAGTAAAAAACTTAAAAGAACTCAAAAATATCGGTTTTCCCGAAATTCTAAATGATAATAAGACGATAACTCTCATAGAATGGCCTGAATTGATTTCTTCCTTGTCATTCCCGCGCTTAACGCGGGAATTCAGAATTACCAAAATTTATTTTTTCCACGGGAAAAAAGAAAACGAACGGACGATTCGTTACAATTCATAAGAGAATCATGAAACAGACCTTCCTTATAATAGACGCGAACTCCCTTATTCATCGGGCCTATCACGCTCTCCCGCCTTTAACTGACTCGGAAGGAAAACCGGCGGGCGCCTTATACGGCTTATCAAGCATCATGCTTAAAATTTTAAGAGAGATTTCACCGGAATACGCCGTTGCCGCCTTTGACCGGCCGGAACCCACTTTTAGGGAGAAAGAATATTCCGCTTACAAGGAACATCGTCCGGAAGCGGAAGAAAATCTGGTTTCCCAGCTTATTTCTTCAAAAGAATTCTTTAAAGCTTTTGGTTTAATTAGCCTTGATTATCCGGGTTTTGAAGCGGATGACATCATCGGGACGGTCGCTTATCGCGCTTCTTCCGAGAATATAGCCGATAAAATAGTTATTCTTTCGGGCGATTTGGACATTTTACAGCTCGTGGAAGACGATCGCGTAATAGCCTGGATTCCTCAAAAAGGCATTAGTTCCTTTACCGAATACAATCGCGAGGCCGTTATTAATCGTTTTGGCGTTCCGCCGGAACACATTCCCGATTTTAAAGGATTGGTCGGCGACACGTCCGATAATATTCCGGGAGTTTCGGGCATCGGACCGAAAACGGCAGCGGAATTAATCAAGAAATACGGGCCTCTTGAAGACTTGTATGCTTTATCTCCCGAACCAAAAACGGCCGCTTTAAAAAACGTGATTGATAATAAGGAGATCGCTTTGCTTTCTAAAAATCTCGCGACTATCGCAAAAAACGTTCCGATTTCCTTTCCATCAGTTTCCGATTTCAAAGTTAATCCTCTGCCCCAGAATGAACTGTCCGCTTTTCTTCTCGCGAAAGGATTCAGGAATCTCTCGGAAAGAGTTAATCGTTCTAACTTATAAGCCTCTCGTTGTACAATTACACTGTACAAGTTGCCGGAAAATAATAAAAAAATTAATTGGTATAAACCGGAATTCGCTCTTTTTGGAGCGACTCTCGTTTTCGGAATTTTATTTTCCATTCTTGCTTTCACGCATTTTTCTCTGTCCTGGTTTGTCGCCTCCGTAATCTTTTTTGCCGCAATAACCGGCGGCTCGTTCTTTTTAGGCAAAGCGTTCAACGAGCTCAAAGGCAAAGGCGAGCTGGAACAGATGCGGATAGACAGGCTCGTGTCCTGCGTAAGCGATGCCATCATCGTTTATGACAAGGATTTTAGAATCATTATCTGGAATCGGATGGCCGAGGAAACATTCAAGCTCAAAAAGGAAAACATTTTAGGGCAAGTCATTTCACCCGAGAAGATATCCGACCCGTCTTTTAAAACTTTGGTGCAGGTGATTTTTCCCTCTCTCGCTCCTTCCGTAATGAAGAAAAGTGCTCCCGGAGAATATCCTCAACTTATGGACATATCTTTTTCCGATCCGATTCTTGAGCTCTCGGTTTCAACCGACAGGCTGATAAGCGAAGACGGGAGTCCCACCGGTTTCATCAAAATAATAAGAGACCGAACGAGAGAAGTGGAATTTTTGCGCGGAAAATCGGAATTCATCACGGTTGCCGCTCATCAATTGCGCACTCCCCTAACCGCCGTTCATTGGATATTTGAAACGGTTGTAAAAAGCGAAACCCTTTCATCGGATGACCAGGAACTTATTTCAAACGGCCTTGCCGCTTCGGCGAAACTTTTAAAGATCGTAAACGACTTGTTGGACGTTTCTAAAATTGAATCAGGTAAATTTGGCTACACTTTCACGGAAATTGATATCGGAATGTTTTTGGACGACTTGTTGAAAAACGCAAACATTCTAGCCAAGAAATACAACGTTTCCCTTTACTTTGACCGGCCCAAAAATCCCATTTTTATTCACGGAGATCCCCAAAAACTGGGCATCGCCTTCTCCAATCTCCTGGACAACGCCATTAAATATAACGTCACGAACGGGCAGGTTATCGTTAAAATCGAGCCTTACCCGAACCGTCCTTACATTCAAATATCCATTAAAGACACGGGAGTGGGAATGTCAAAAGATGCTTTAAGCAAACTTTTCACCAAATTCTTCAGGGGAGAAAACATCACCAAGTCGGAGACCGAAGGATCGGGACTTGGGCTCTATATTACAAAGAACATCATTCTGCGGCACGGCGGTAATATCTCGGCCGATTCCGCTCTTGGCCGAGGATCCACCTTTTATATCGTTCTCCCAACCGATCCCGCCTTGATTCCGCCGAAGGAGGTAATGGTTGAATAGGCTTCGTTCCTCCAGGCGAGTTATAATCTTCTCATGCCCGAACTTCCGGAAGTTGAAAACACGGCGCGAAGTTTAAAACGCCTGGTTGTCGGACGCCGCATTAAAGACGTTTGGACCAATACGCCGAAACTTATTCGGAAAGGCTCGTTTGAAGAACTGAAAGAAGGCGTAAAAGGAAGGGAGATAACGAATGTTCAGAGAAGAGCGAAGAACATCATCATTTCGCTCAGTGGAGGCTACGCTCTTCTCATCCATCTTAAAATGACGGGTCATCTTCTTATCGGTAAATGGAATATTGAAAAAGAAGAAGGCAAAGAAATAGCTGTTTCTTTGCTTAAGGGCGCCCTTAGCGAGAAAGTGAACGGTTATATTCACGTTATTTTTTATCTTGATGACGGCCGCGAATTGGCCCTTTCCGATTTACGGAAATTCGCAAAACTTATTTTCGGCAAAGAAGAAGAGATACGCAAAGAAAAAGGAATTTATGATGCGGGCACGGAAGCTACGGAAATGAATTCAAACGAGTTTCATTCCGTTATTTCGGGATCGCGAAAGCATATTAAAAGCCTCCTTATGGATCAAACGAAGATCGCCGGCATCGGAAATATTTATTCGGACGACATTCTATTCAAAGCGAAAATTCATCCTCTTCGTCCGGCGGCATCTCTGACCGAAAAAGAAATAGCGAAACTTTACGATGCAATGAAAGATATTTTGGCTCTTGCGGTAAAACTTGGCGGAACTTCCATATCCGACTTTCGAACGCTGGAAGGAAAAGAAGGAGGATATGCCGAAAAAAGGCTCGTTTACCGGAGAGACGGGAAACCGTGCCCCCGATGCGGAACTTCCATTAAAAGGATCAAAATCGGCAGCCGGTCCGCTAGATTCTGTCCCAGTTGTCAGAAACTATAGCCGAAGGAATTTTTCGGTTTTTGTGGTATATTGGTCGCAATCATGATTGTCTTCCTTTATGGCGAAGATTCCTTTCGCCGGAAGAGAAAATATGCGGCGATTGTCGGAGAATTCATCGGTAAAAACGGTAACCTTGGTTTTTCGGAATTTTCTTCCGATGAATCCGAAAAATTTTTAGAAGCGGCCAAAGCTCGCTCCATATTCTCTCCGCGCACTTTAATTGGCCTGAAGGATGTTGATTTCAATCTTTTTTCGGAAGACGTTCTTAATCGTTTTAAAGAAATTCTTACGGGACTCGCTGTGAGCAAGGATATAATTATTCTTGTGAGCAGCGCGGAAACTTCCTTACCGGATAGTATGCCTTTTCTCGCTGCTCCGCCCACGAGAACTCAAGAATTTGATCTTCTGCCCAAAGACAAACTCGTTTTCTTCGTATTAAAAGAAGCTATTGAAAAAGGAATAAATTTCTCAGAATCGGACGCCAGATCGTTAATCGCTTCTTTCGGAGGCGACCTCTGGTCCATTTCTTCGGAGCTGGATAAATTGGCTCTGGCTAAGTCCAAGGAATTTCCGGTCTCTTCGCCCGAACCGAGTTATTTTGAACTGCTCTCCGCCATTAAATTCGGCAGGAGCAAAGAAAGAAAATTAATCGCGCTTGAAGCCATTTTATACAAGCTCAAAGAAGATCCGGCGAGAGTTTTTAACAGTCTCGCCTACTCTGCTCCCAAGGGAACTTCTCCCGAAGAGTGGTTCAGTCTCATGGCCGATTACGACGTGGCCGTCAAATCCGGAAAACTGGATTACGAGGAGGCCCTTCTTGATTTCGTTATTAGATAAATCAAAAACCCGCTTTACTTAGCGGGTTTGTTTTTTAGCCAATCTTGATTTAAGCCTGCGCGCTTTATTCCTTTTAATTAGCCCCGTTTTAGCCCCCTTATCTAACGCTCTGTATGCTTCCGAAAGCGAATTCGCGGACAAGGTCTTTTTATACGTCTTAACGGAAGCCTTGAGAGACTTCATTTTTTTCAAATTCTCCCGTTCCCTTTTTACGGATTGTCTTAAAGCTTTTTTGGCTGATCTTATCCTTGGCATAATCCCGGAATTATAAATGTGTTAACCAATATTTTTCAAGTGTCTAATGTCACAACTTTTTTCTAATATTGTCAAGGCAATTAAATCTATTCGCCAACCATTCTTTGAAAGAGCTTGATTTTGATTGGCGAAGAATTGAGAAGATTTTTTTAATTTCACTAACTTTGCCCGGGTCAAATTATCTTCTGGCCGCAATCCCCCAATATGACCATATCTGGCCATGGCCTTAACCTCAACGAAAACTAGAGTCTTGTCACGATCTCTCGCAATAATATCTATTTCACCATAAGGAAAAGACACATTTGTTCGGACTATTTTATATCCGTTTTCCCTTAAATATTTGGCCGCCAATTGTTCTCCATATGTCCCAATTTGGCCACGTTGACCATTAAAAGAAGGAATCTCTCTCACTTTTTTATTATAAATCTGTTTTAGAGTGTTTGCCGACAAACACTCTAAACAAAAAATCTTGCATAAAATGTTTACCGGCAAACACTCGCAACACGTTTTTTTGCACAAAATGTTTGCCGGCAAACATTTTAAAACAAATCTGACATCCAGAATGTGAAAACAAATGTGAAAACACCAATCACTTTTGTACAAAGTGTTTGTCGGCAAACATTTTGAAACAAATTCGGCCTCTAGGATGTGAAAACAAATGTGAAAACAGTTTTTAATGTGAAAACAGTGTGAAAACACTTATTTGGGTGTCATTTTAAAAACATAAACCCGGCCATTTTGACCCGGCCATTTATCCACAATTTGGCCGGGTTATACCCATAGTTGTCCACATATGTGGCCACATCCTTTTATCTTTAATACTAGCCAAAAACACCCGGACATATTAAATTTCTCTTATTAATATGCCCGGACATGAAATAAAAGAAGAAGATAAGGAAGAGGGATTTATCTGTGTTAATTGCGGCAAGCAAATTCCCTTTTCCGGGAGTATAGGCACCGCACACCGGAACCACTGTCCATATTGCCTTTTTTCGCTTCATCTTGATGAAGAATTTTCCGGTGATCGCGCTTCAAACTGCAAAGGACAGATGGAACCTATCGGCCTGACTTTCAAACACGAAGGGAGCGATAAATATAAAAGGGAGAGGAAAGGGGAGTTAATGATCATTCATAAGTGCGTCGTTTGCGGAAAAATTTCCATAAACCGATTGGCCGCGGATGACGACGAAGTAACGCTAATCTCTTTATTTAATAAGTCTTTGAAATTAAAATATGATTTGAGAGAAGAGTTATTGAAGGAAGGAATAAACATATTGACCGAGAAAGACAAGGAAGAAGTTTTCATAAAGCTTTTCGGAAAAGGAATAAGCACATTCAGATCAAATGGATGACATAGTTAAAAAAGAAAAGAAGCCGATAAAAATCTGGCACCTCGCAATATTGGGCGCGGCTCTTATTTTTATGGTTGCTTCACTGCTTTTAAACCGGATCCCGAACCTTAGTAAATTAACCGCCGAAAATAATAGCGAAACAAACCTCCCAGAGGAAAATAATTCCGGGATGAACGAAGAAGAAAATAGTATTCCGGAGGAAACGCCAAAAATAATTTCTGTTCAAGACGTCAATATATCGGGACTTGGCCCGGTTGAAACTTACCGAATTATCAGAGGAGAAATTTTAAAAATAAAAAACATAGACGACTTGATTCTCTTTACCGAGCTCTATCAAAGCGAAGAAAATCGCGATAGTTCAATTCAGAAATATAATCAGATGAGAGATGTTATTAAAGGAACGGGAGGATTCATAACCGAAGAAAGTATGGTGGCTATAATCATGGCTACTATGCCGAGAGGCGAAATAAAAAACGTGGAATTATTATCCGAGTCCGATAAAAAAGCCGATATTGAAATTACGCTTGATGACGGAAAAAAAGCGGACGTGGAAATGATTTTTGAGGGTAATCTCTGGAAACTGAATAAAACGACTTGGAAACAATAAAAAGAGAATTGTTTTCTTTAGCCGACAAAAAACGCGCAAATAATCTGGCGTGGTTTTTTAAAACGGGAAAAGGGGAATATGGAGAAGGAGATAAATTTTTGGGAATTAAAACTCCGGTACTGAAAGAAGTTGTTAAAAAACATTTTAAAGAAACGGATCTTAGAGGCATTGAAAAACTTTTAGCCGACCCGTTTCACGAAGCTCGTTCGGTGGCCGTTGGAATGCTCGTTGCGAAATACGAACGAGGAGTGCAAAAAGAGAAAGAAGGAATATACCGCTTTTATTTACGCCACACGGCACGAATCAATAACTGGGATTTGGTTGACTTATCCGCGCACAAAATAGTGGGGGATTGGCTTTCTAATAAAAAGAGAACGCCTCTTTACCGACTGGCAAAATCAAAGATTTTGTGGGAACGCCGTATGTCCATAATTTCTACTTTCGCCTTTGTACGTAAAGGCGATTTGAACGATGCTTTCGCTATCGCGGAAATTCTACTTAAAGACAAAGAGGATTTAATGCACAAAGCTGTCGGCTGGGTTTTACGCGAATGCGGTAAGAAAAATAAAACGCGTCTTTTGGAATTTATAAAAGAGAACGGAGAAAAAATGCCTCGCACGACCCTTCGTTACGCGATTGAAAGATTTCCGGAAGGGGAGAGAAAGAAAATACTGCAAACGACGAAATAAGATTGTGGACGGTACAGGACTCGGACCTGTGACCTTCTCGGTGTAAACGAGACGCTCTACCAACTGAGCTAACCGTCCTGATTGAGGGAATCATAAACAGAACAAAAAACAAATTCAAACTATAAAATCTTCCGAAGGGAGTAACTTTAGTTTTGAGTTTTGAGTCTTGCGTTTTGAATTTTTTTGGTGCGCCTGCTTGGATTCGAACCAAGGACCCTGGAGGTATAAGCTCCATGCTCTAACCAGACTGAGCTACAGGCGCGCTTCGCTTCGCCGAAGCTTTTAACGTTTTGAGCGTAGGCGAGTTCCCCGCATTATGCCCTAAATCGTGGCTTGTTTCAAACCGTATTCACTAACGATCGCATAAAATTCGTCTTGCTCCAGAACCTCTTTTTTAACAAGCTCATCTGCCACCTTTTCCAAAGCGTGCTTGTATTTTCTGATCGCCGCGAGAGCCGCGTCATAAGCCGTATCAATAAATTTTCTGACTTCCTTGTCAATCTCTTCGGCCGTGCTGTTTGAATAATTTCTTTCGGTCGTGATTTCTCGTCCCAAGAAAATTGTTTCTTCCGTGTCGCCGAATGTCATAGGCCCCAACTTATCGCTCATTCCGTAACGGGTAACAAGCGCGCGCGCAATTTCCGAAGCTCTCTTTAAATCATCCGAAGCTCCAGTTGAAACGTCTTTGAAGAATTCTTTTTCGGAAGCATGGCCCGCAACAAGCATCGCAATGTCCGCGATGAATTGACGTTTGGTTTTCAGTCGGATTTCTTCAAGCGGAAGTTTCATCGTATATCCGCCCGCTCTTCCTCGGCTTACGATGGAAACTTTTTGTATCGGATCGGAATCGGGGATTGCCGCGGCCACAACGGCATGTCCCGCTTCATGAACGGCCGTCATCTTTTTTTCTTTGTCGGAAATTATTCGGCTCTTTCTTGCGGGCCCGAGCAAGACTTTTTCTATGGAGTCATACATTGTCTCTTGGGGAATCTCTTTCAAATTCTTTTGCGCGGAAAGTATCGCCGCTTCGTTTATGAGATTTTCCAAATCCGCTCCCGAAAATCCGGGAGTCCTTACGGCCACTTTCCTCAAGTCGGAATCTTTCGCCATCGGTTTGTTCTTGGAGTGAATTTTTAAAATCTCTTCCCGTTCTCCGATGTCCGGCAAATCAAGAATCACGCGGCGGTCGAATCTCCCCGGCCTCAAAAGCGCGGGATCCAAAACGTCCGGTCTGTTCGTGGCGGCAAGCACTATCACTTTTTCGTCTCGATCGAAACCATCCATCTCAACGAGGATTTGGTTAAGGGTTTGTTCTCTCTCATCGTGTCCTCCGCCGAGTCCCGCGCCGCGTTCACGTCCCACCGCGTCTATTTCATCTATGAATAAAATCGCCGGAGCGGCCGCCTTAGCCGTTTTAAAAGCGTCTCTCGTGCGCGAAGCGCCGACTCCCACGAACATTTCCACGAATTCTGAAGCGGAAATATGGAAAAAAGGCACTCCCGCTTCGCCCGCGACCGCCCGCGCGAGCAAGGTTTTTCCCGTTCCCGGAGGTCCCATGAGAAGTACTCCTCTTGGGATTTTCGCGCCCAATTCCTGATATTTTTTCGGATTCTTCAAAAAATCCACGACTTCTTCCAATTCCTGTTTCGCCTCCTTTAATCCCGCTACGTCTTTAAAAGAAATCTTCTCTCTAAGATTAGTAAAGAGCCTGATGTTTGATTTGCCGAAAGAAAGAGCCTGATTTGCTCCGGCGGTCGCTTTGCGAAGGAACAAAAAGAAAAGCAAAGCGAGCGCGATTATCGGTAACGCGGTCGGAACGATGATTCCCCAGAATACGCTTTTCGCCGAACTGTTTTTGACTTCAAAAGGAACGTTTCTCAATTCTTCCGCCGAAACGCCGTAATCTTTCAAAATTTCCGTAACGCCGGCCGTTGATTCTTTGGTTGCGGAAATCCACGTTCCGTCCTGCAATTCGGCCGTTAAAACGTTATCGGTAAGCTCAAGTCTCTTGACTTCTCCCGCCGTGATCTTCACCGCAATGTCGTTTAAACCGGAAACTTGAGACTGCTTCTCCGATACGAGAGACGCAAAAAGAACGGCAACCGCCAAAAGCGCGATCGCTACCCACGCGAATTTTTTAAAAAGTTTTAACATTTCTCCTCCTTTTAACTCGGAAGTTTCAGAATTATTCTTTTCTCTTCCGGCTTTATCGCTTCAATGCGGAAGTCCTCCTGGGAATTCAACACGAGTCTTGCTTTCATTTCTTCGGGACTTCCGAATTCAGAAATATGTATGAGACCGACTATGTCCTCCGTAAGTTTAACAAAAGCTCCGAACGGATTGAACTTGTAAACGGTGCCCTTAACCGTATCGCCGACTTTATATTTCTTTTCAATGTCTTTCCACGGATCGGGTTGCAAGGCTTTAAGCGAAAGCGAAATCTTGTTGTCTTTGACCTCAATCACTTGCGCTTTGATCATATCGCCCACGCTTACGATTTCCTTAGGCGATTCTATAAGCTTATGTCCGAGTTCGGATATGTGGATCAATCCTTCAATTTCGGGATTATCCGCGAATCGGATAAATGCGCCGAAATTAGCGAGTCCCGAAATGATGCCGGTTACCACGTCTCCGGACTTGTACTGATTTATTAAGTCTTTAACGTTCTGGCTCAATACTTCTTTTTCGGAAACAATGAGCTTGTTCGTTCGGGGATTTAATCCGATGATTTTTACTTCTAGCTCCTGCCCCACAAGTTTATTAAGCTCTTCAATTATTTTTTCTCTCGTTTGTTCGGTTACTCGCGGATAATGTTCCACGGAAAGCTGGGAAACGGGTAAAAATCCTTTTAGTTCAAAAAGTTCCACTAAAAGCCCTCCGGAATTCGCGCCGAACACTTTTACTTTCACGGGCTCGTCTTTTTCCTGTATCTCCTTGACGAGCCCCCAGGCTTTTTGTTTATCCGCTTCGGTAAGAGAAAGTTCAATCAAGCCTTCCTTGTTTTCCGGATCCACCACTTTGGCGTTTACCGCTTCGCCCGCGTTTAAGCCCTTTATCACTTCGCGGCCGTTTAAGAATTCTCTCCCGTAAACGACTGCGGTGCCAATTCTCGCTATTTCAAAAAAGGCCTTCTTCGGAGTTTTCAAAACGAGCTTCGCTTCCACTATCTCTCCCTTCTTTAATATGGGAGCCAAATCGGGACGGGTTTTTATGAGTTGAGCTAAACTATCCATGTTGTTTTATGCATCAGATGATAACCCTATACTTTATTGAAAATCAAGGCTTTTTCTGCTAAATTACGAGGCGTGATAATCAACTGGTACGGCGGCGGGTGTTATAAAATCCAAGCGTCAGGCGCCGATATTGTGGTAGATCCTTCCACGAGCCCCGCGGGCGGACGGCTCAAAGGCGACCTCATTATAAAGACTAAAACCGAACTTCCTTTGGATATTAATGGTTTATCCGACACCGAAATATCCGTTCCCGGCGAGTATGAAACGTCGGGCGTAAAGATAAAAGGGGTTGCGATCCCGACTGAAGATTCACGGGAAAACGTTCTCAAAACGGCTTATAGAATAGAAGCCGATGGTCTTTCTATCGCGCTCTTGGGAGACGTATCGGAAGAATTAAGCGAAGACGCCCTTGATGATTTGGGAGACATAGACATTCTTTTTGTTCCGGGTAAACCCATCTCGGGAAAACTCATCAAGTCAATTGATCCCGCGGTTGCCATCCCCGGATGGGGAGACCCTAAAGTGGTAATGAATGAAACCGGCCAAAAACCGGAGTCCACTGAAAAACTGACTATCAAGAAAAAAGACCTTGAAGCGGAAGAAGGATTTCGTCTCGTGGTATTAAAGTCATAAACAACATGGAAGAAAAAAACGTAACCGTTCCAAGCGGCAAAATTAATCCTCGGGAAATAACGGAAGAACTCCGCGAATCTTTTCTTGATTACGCGATGTCCGTCATCGTTGATCGCGCTCTGCCGGACGTCCGCGACGGATTAAAACCGGTTCAACGGAGAATCTTATGGGCTATGTGGGAGTCCGGCCTTACCTCCGGCGCCAAAACCAGAAAATCGGCGACCGTAGTCGGCGAAGTACTCGGTAAATATCATCCTCACGGCGATTCTTCGGTTTACGAAGCGATGGTCCGTTTGGCTCAAGATTTTTCCGTTCGCTATCCGCTTGTCATCGGACAGGGGAATTTCGGTTCCATTGACGGAGACAGCGCCGCCGCTTACCGCTACACGGAAGCCAAAATGTCCAAAGTGGCCGAAGAGCTTCTCTTGGACATTGACCGAAAAACCGTTGATTTTATGCCGAATTTTGACGGCACGCACAACGAGCCTATGGTTCTTCCGGCAAAAATCCCGAATCTTTTGTTAAACGGAACGGTGGGTATCGCCGTTGGTATGGCCACGAATATCCCGCCGCATAATTTGGATGAAATACTTTCCGCTTCAACTTATCTTATAGACAATCCGGACGCCTCTTCGACCGAATTGATGGATTACATCAAAGGCCCCGATTTTCCGACTGGCGGCGTGATTTATGACAAGCGCGGAATTGCCGAAGCGTATTCTTCGGGAAAAGGAAAAATAACCATGCGCGGAGTCGCGGAGATTGAAGACAAGAGCATTGTCATTACCGAAATTCCTTATCAGGTAAACAAGGCGGAGCTCATTATTAAATTCGCCGAACTCGTTCAGGAAAAAAAGATTGAAGGGATTAAAGACATAAAAGACGAATCGGATAAAAACATCCGCATCGTGATTGACTTGAAAAACGACGCCGTTCCCCAAAAGATTTTAAACCAGTTATACAAGCAAACCGATCTCCAAAAAGATTTTCATTTGAACATGATCGCGCTCGGCAAAGGATTGAAGCCGTCCTTGATGTCCGTGAAGGACGTGCTTTCAGCTCACATTGAACATCGTAGAGAAGTCGTCCGGAGAAGAGCGGAATACGATCTCACAAAAGCGCGCGAAAGAGCGCACATCTTGGAAGGACTCGCGAAAGCGATTGATATCATTGATAAGGTTGTCGCCACCGTCAAGAAATCAAACGACAAAGCGGACGTTAAAGCGAACCTTACGAAAAATTTCGGCTTCACCGAACCCCAGGCGGAAGCGATCGCCGAAATGAAGCTTTACACTCTTTCCACTCTTGAAAAAGGAAAAATCACGGACGAACTTTCCGAAAAAAAGAAACTGATCAAAGACCTGGAAGCCTTGCTTAAAAGCGAACGCGAAATGCTCGCGCTTATAAAACGCGAATTTGCCGAGGTTAGGGAAAAATTCGGTGATGAGAGACGAACGCGCGTGATTGCGGGCGGGCTAAAAGAATTCAGCGAAGAGGATTTGGTTCCCGCGGAAGAATGTATGATCACGCTCTCCCTCGGCGGTTACATCAAGCGTCTTCCTGCCACGAGTATTAAAAGCCAGCACAGGGGAGGCAAAGGAGTCATCGGATCGGACGTTGGCGAAGAAGACGTGTTAACGCACTTCATCGCTGCGAACACGCACGACAACATTCTTTTCTTTACCGGCAGCGGAAAAGTTTTTCAAACGAAAGTTTACGACATACCCGCCGCTTCCCGCGTTTCCAAAGGACGAACCATTCACAATTTTCTTGAAATTCCCGCCGAAGAAACCATCTCGGCCATCGTTTCTTATCCTTCCCTCAAAAAAAATGAGAGTAGAGGATACCTTATTATGGCGACCGAATCAGGCATTGTTAAAAAAACTTCTCTTGAAGAATTCGGTTCCGTAAGAAAAAGCGGCATTATCGCCATTAATTTGAAGAAAGGGGATAGGCTTGTTTCTGTCCGGCTTTCTTCGGGAAAAGACGACGTCATTATTGGCACGAGAAAAGGACTTGCCATTCGATTCAAGGAATCGGGCGTCCGCCCGATGTCTCGCGCAACCGCGGGCGTAAAAGGAATTTCCCTTAGATCGGGAGACACGGTTTCTTCTTTCGACGTCATTTCGGGGGGACAATCCGGAAACGCCATGTTCTTGAACGTTTTGGAAAAGGGATTTGCCAAACAAACTCCGCTTAAGGAATACAAAACGCAAACCCGGGGCGGAAAAGGAATAATCACGGCCGTCGTTACCCCGAAAACGGGGGAACTTGCCGCTTCAAGGGTTCTAGCGCAGGAAAAAGAACTGGTGGCCATATCGGTCAAAGGACAAATCTTGAAAACCACCATTGATTCCGTAAGAAAAACTTCCCGCGCGGCGCAAGGCGTTCGCCTTATTGACTTGAATCAAGGAGATAAAATAGCGGGCGTTATTTGTCTGTAGTGAATATTTGTCGCAATGAATTAAAAAACTCCGATGTTTAACATCGGAGTTTTTCCAAAAAGTGCAGACATATCCATTACTTCTTGTCCTTATCGAGTTGTTCTCTTGCGAAACCTTTGTCAAAGGCAGCGGCTAGATTTGGCTCATCCGGCCGACTATGTATTCCTCCGGTAAGGAGATACGAAATCGGATTATCTCTTATAAAGTTTGCCTCATCTTCGCCTTTTCTATAGGCCTCTCTTTCCTTATCAGATATGGGCATAGTATCACCTCCTCAGTCTCTATTTGGCTTATTAATACTTCCATAATAACAGTGATATAGGTTGATCATATTGTCAAATACGGCACGAAAAGCTAACGTAAATACATGATTTTCTTATGGATATTAATAGCCATTTTATTGTCATTTACGACAACTATAACCGTTTATGCGGCCATAACGACTTCTCCCTACCTCGCGTCCTCTAAAGAAATAATAAGAGAAGCTTTTAAATTAGCTGATCTTCAAAAGGAAGAAAATTTTTTGGATCTCGGCTGCGGCAACGGTAGAACCCTGATAATTGCCGATCGTGAATTTAGTGCACATGCAATCGGACTCGAGATTTCTCCTCATCATTTGTTGATGTCAAAGATAAACTGTTTTTTGTTTGGAAAGAATTCATCTGCTCTTTGGAGAGATCTTCATAAATATAATCTCTCTATCGCCGATGTTGTTTTTTGTTTTTTGACTCCAAAATCTCTATCTAGACTAGAAACAAAATTTGAAAAAGAATTAAAACCGGGGTCTAGAGCTGTCTTTTACTCTTCTCCTCTTCCCAATCGCATACCCGATAAGACTATAAAACCATTTGATAAAGCATCTAAATTGTTTCTTTATCGGTTTTAGAAAAATAGAAAACAAAATAGCGGGCGTTATTTGTCTGTAATTAACTGTTATAATTAACGGACGAATGAAACTGTCCAAAAGTCAGATTATCATCATCTGCGTCGGCGTAGTTTTAGTCATCGGTTTTGCCGCCGTTATTTTTTCAGGTATCGGCATCCGACCCGAACAAAAAAGAGTAAATCTCGTTATTTGGGGAATTGACAATGACGAAGATTTCGCAGCGGCGATAAAAGGGTTTCGCGACGAACGTCCCGAAGTGCGGATAAAATATGAGAAATTTCCCGAAAGTACCTACGAACAAAAATTAATTGACGCCCTCGCGGCGGGCAACGGACCGGACATTTTTATGTTCCGATCGGACTGGATCAGAAAGCACATGAATAAAGCGGTTCCCGCGCCGACGACCATTATCTCTACGGGAAGATTTTCCGATTTGTTCCCTCAAGTGGCCGTTCAAGACTTCATTTCGGGAAGCCAAATTTATGCCTCTCCTCTCTTTATTGATACGTTGGCGCTCTACTACAACAAAGACGTTTTAGACCGAAGAAACGTTCCTCTTCCTCCTAACACTTGGGATGCGTTCAAAAATGCGGTCGCTCGCGGCGTAACCGCTTCCTTTGGCGGATACGCTCCGCTCGTTGCCCGTTCCGGAGACATTATAAACGCGCTTCTGATGCAGGCGAACGCCGATTTGAGTCTCCAAAACAAATCATTCGTAAGGATCTCCGGTACCGAAGGAGCGTCCGCTTTGGAACTTTATACGAGCATCAAACCGCCGACCGTTGAAACCTACACGGGATTTGCGAACGGAACGATCGGAATGATCCTTGATTACGAATCCCTAAAGCCCACGCTTGAAAAATTAAATCCGACTCCCAATTTCGCGATCGCGCCTTTACCGCAATTCAACGTCAATTCTCCGGTCGTTCCGGCAAGATATTACGGCTTCGCGGTTTCTAATAAATCCTTGGAACAGCAGACCTCTTGGCAATTTATCGTTTATGCCACGACGAATCCCTCAATCGCCGAAAGTTATTTAAAATCTTCCGGTCGCCCGCCCGCTTTGAGAAATCTCATAGAAAACTACATTAACGATCCCGCGCTTGGCGTTTTCGCCTCACAAGCTTTGACGGCGAGAAGCTGGAATATGCCGGCCTCGGAAGGTGTATTTGCGGTGTTTAACGAGATGATCAAGTCGGTTATAGACGACAAAGTATCCATTTCAAGAGCTCTTTCCGAAGCCGGAACCGACATAAACAGTCTTCTCCGCTAATCCCATCATATATAATGTATACATGAACATTATCGGAAAAATAATCGCCCCGTTTATCATCCACGCGGCCGGAGAGGGATCGTCTGCCACTACCGGATGTACGATTTCGCCGTTTGATATCAGACAAGGCATTACCCCTTCCCGTTTTCAAAGCGCCACGAATATCGCAAGTACCGTCGGCTGGTGCGACGCCTTGCAAATCGTAAGCAACGTTATCGGTCTTCTTTATTCGGTCGTTTTGCCCATAGCCGGTTTAATGATCGTCGTGGGAGCTTTTATTCTCTTTACGTCCGGAGGCAATGAAAAACGCGTAGGTATGGGGAAGGGATTTATTAAATCCGCCGTTATCGGTGTCGCGATCGCCCTCGGCGCGGGAGTTATCATCGGCATAGTCATTAGGTCACTGGGGCTAACGAGCGAAGCGACTTCCTTAATGCCGTGGTTATTCTAAAATATATGAGTATGCAAACAATATTCCAAAAAATATTTCTGGAGGTGTCTAGACACGGTATCGCGCTCGCAGCGGGGGAAGGCTCGGACTCCGGAAGCGGATTGCCCTCGTTTACGATCGTAAACCCTTTGAATCTTCCCGCCGGCGATCCGGCCACTCTTATTGACGGAATCATTAACGGTCTGCTTTGGATCGTCATCCCCGTTGCCGCCCTTATGTATTTATGGGCCGGATTTCTTTTCCTTACCTCCGGAGGAAATGACGAAAAGGTGAAGCAAGCAAGAAAAACCGTTCTTTGGACCTCGGTCGGAGTCGCCGCCATAGTTTTATCCAAAGCGGTGGAAGTCGTTATTAGAAATCTTTTAACGGTATAATTTTTGTTAAATAGCGAATGAATTTGCTACAATCAGAATAATGAAAACAAAAAGGTCGTTTATTCATTTCACATATCAATAAATAAACTATGGATGACGTCGATCGAGTAAATATCACTGATCCCGAACAAATAAAATCGCTGATAAACAATATAGGCAATTTTGTATTCGGCGTTTTTATTGCACTTTCGGTATTCTTTCTTCTTTGGGCGGCTTTCAGCTATTTAACGGCCGCAGGCAGTGCGGACAAGCTCAAATCCGCAAAAGACAAGCTTATTTATGCGGCCATAGGTATTGCACTCGCGATCGTATCAAAGAGCTTGCCTATCCTCATATCAAACTTCATCGGAAGCAACGTATAGAAATATTACGCAATAAAAAACCCGCAATATGATTGCGGGTTTTGTTTTAGTCTACCGATACGGTCAGAACCACATCGGTTTGGTCACGGTTAAAGGTGTTGAAGATGAATGTTTCGTTCTCGTATGGATAATACGTATCCATCTTCACATATAATCCGGGACCATCATTGACTTGTCGATCGTTCGGGAATTTGTATGTCACTTTCCCGTCAGGATCGGCGATGAAATGCTCTCCCCTAATTACAATTACTCCAGACCACTCGCCGGACGGAATACGAATGTTCTTCGTTTCGCCCGCCGATACGTAAATGATCGGTTTGGCGGCTTCTCTTTCCGCTTCAACGCTAAGGAGATAGGGGACAGAAAGAAGACTCGCAATGAGGCTGACGGCAATTGTAATTAAAAAGAATCCGCCGATTTTCTTCTTCGCTTTCATGAAGTCAGAACTGCGCTTCTTCTTTTCACCGCCAACCGGCTTAGCTCCACAGAAAATCGGCAGCCAGTGCCATCCTTCGCCGAGGTAATAGCCGGTCCTTTTCCCACAGAAAGTGGCCTCCCATTCGTGGGTTGGGGGATCCAGATCCACCTGCTTCAATCCTCTTATGAGAAAGTGCCAAGTTAGGATTGCTCCTACGAGCAATCCTGTCCACCATATCCGAGTGAATACCCCCGCGAGAACCGCGAGGAAGACAACGAGCAGTACAGTGAGAATGGTTGCAAAAATCCTCTTCTTACCCATCTTTGTGACTCCTTTCCTTTTTTCCAAATTCAAATTTATATGAAATTTTTAATCTTCTAACTCCACTATAGCATAAAAATAACGGTTTGTCAAGGTAAAAAGCCCGATTTTACGAGCATTTAAGCGGCTAATTGTGCTCCCGGGAGGATTTGAACCTCCAATCCTTTCGGAACATGGTCCTAAGCCATGCGCGTCTGCCATTCCGCCACGGGAGCGATATACGATTTATTATGAATAAACGCGCCTTTTTAGCAAATCAATGAGCTTATTCCCTTGACAAAATCTCTATCTTCTTGTTATTTCTAAACCAAGTTCCTATAAAAATTTTTACTTCTAATGGAGAGGAGGATTGCCTTATGAGCAACACGGAAACGAAACCCCCGATCTATGCATTCTACGGAATGTCACTCCTGCAATTTTTTGATTCCTTGCGATATCAACGTAGTGTTATTCTCGCCATCCGTCCGAAGGAAGAACAAAAAATCTTTTTGCTTTCAAAACTCGGAGTGGGCACGTCTCTTCAAGGAGCCACGGTTGAGTGGATCCACACTCTGTTGCATGAGACTCACAATACTTGGGAATGGCAATTCGGTTTGTATGATCCAAACGCCGTCTTCGGAACGCACCGTCTTAGGGGATACTATGACGGATCAAAAGCCGAAGGACTCATAACTCCAAGTGAAAAATAATTTTTTTGCACAAGCGCGCACGCTTCAATCGTGGCGCTTTTTTATTTTCTGCCTGTACTGACAAGGTGTCAGTACAGGCAGAAGTCATCATCCTCTTCTTCTTCCGTGAAATGATTTGTGAATGTCTTTCAATTCTCTATTCGTGAGGTGCGTGTAAATTTGAGTCGTCTGAATGTTTGAGTGTCCCAGCATTTCTTGAACCGAACGCAAGTCCGCCCCGTTCATGAGCAAGTCTGTTGCAAACAAATGCCGCAGAGTATGCGGATGGACACTCTTCGGAATTCCCGCTTCGCGCGCGTAGTGATCTATGATCCGTTCAACCGTTCGGGGCGTCATTCTCCCGATCGGCTTTGCTTGTTTCGCGTGCGTAAACGTTATAAATAACGCCTCTTCCGCGTCATCGCGTTTGTCCAAATACGCCTTTATCGCTTTTTTCGCTCTCTCCGATAAAAAGACCACCCTTATTTTTTCGCCTTTTCCTTTCACCGATATTTCTCCGCGATCGGTATTAATGTACCTTCCCAAAGCGCAAAGTTCCGAAACGCGAAGCCCCGTCGAAAAAAGCGTTTCCAAAATCGCCCGATCGCGCAAAACTTTCACCGAATTTCCCTTTGGCGTTTCAAGAAGCCTCTCCAAATCTCCGTATTCAATTACTTCTATCTGCCGCTTCTGCATTTGCGGCAATTCTATTTTTTCAGGTGTTAAAGCCGGCACGTCGCGTTTGACCAGGTATTTTAAAAAATTTCTGATGGCGATCGCATAATATCCTTGCGTGTTCTTTTTAAGTTCTCCCTTCTCGGCCAAATGCACTCGGAAATTCCGGATGCGCTCGTCCGTAATGTCTTTGGGATTTTGGATTTTTCCAAATTCCACAAACTTTCTTAAAGCCCTCTCATATACCGCCTTCGTCTTCGGCGAACGGTTTTTCTCTATCTGAAGGTAATCAAAGTAGTCCTTTAGGAGTTTCTCTATGGCGGTCATCAAATCTCATCTTATCATGGATATGTCGTAAAACATTATCTCAAATCTCAAAACTCAAACGTCGAAACCACAGCCAATTATCTCAAATCTCTAAAGATTAAAGGTTAAAGGTTTTAATTTTGAGTTTTGAGCTTTGACATTTGAGTTAGCTTGAAAAATCCCATTTTTCAGCATATTATTACCTAAATGCTTACTAAAAGAGTTAAAGCGAACATTATTAAAGAAGCCCAGATTCACGAAACGGATACCGGCTCGGCGAACGTCCAGGTTGGCGTCCTGAATCGCCGCATTTCGGAACTTGCCGATCACCTGAAAAAAAACCCTAAGGACATTCACTCAAGAAGAGGTCTTTTGAAGATGGTGAGCAAACGCCGCAAACTGGAAAGATATTTATCTGCCGAAGCGGAGAAAAAAGCCGGCAGAAAGGCAAAGAGCGAAGCCAAGGCGGAAAAGAAAACGGGTAAAAAGAGAACGGCCTAAATGGCAAATTCAATTAATACGGAACAACGAGTAGGAATATTTTTGGATATTCAGAACCTTTATCACTCAGCGAGGAACCTGCATGGAAGCCGGGTCAATTATAAAGAACTTATCAAATACGTAGCCGCCGGACGCAAAGTCGCGCGAGCGATCGGCTATGTCGTTTCTTCCGATCCGCAAACGGGAGAGGAAGCGTTTTTCGGCGCTCTTGAAAAAGAAGGAATAGAACTCCGGATGAAAGATCTCCAGATTTATTCCTCCGGCGCGAAAAAAGCCGACTGGGATGTGGGGATGGCGGTTGACGCCATTCGTCTCGCGCCGAGCTTGGATGTCATTATTCTCGCGACGGGTGACGGCGACTTCATTCCGCTCGTGGAATATCTGCAGATCGGTCTCGGGAAAATAGTTGAAGTTGTCGCTTTCGGCCGAACCACTTCCGGCAAAATGAAAGAAGAAGTGGACAAATTCATAGACGTGGACGATATTCCGAAAGCCGTGTTTAAATCGGAACGCAGCCGCGCGGCTAGTCGCAGAAGAATAATCAAAAAATAAAAAATTCACCCTCCAAAATTTTACGAAGTAAAACCTAGGAGGGTAAAAATTAAACAAAATAAAATATGGATTTAAACAGAAAAATTTTTGAAACTGAAGTTGCCGGGCGACCCCTTAAATTGGAAGTTTCTCGTCTCGCCGAACAGGCCAACGCGGCCGTACTCGCAACCTACGGCGAAACGTCCGTTTTGGCGACGGTCGTAATGGATAAGAGTGACAGGGAAGGAGACTTTATGCCTCTTATCGTTGATTACGAAGAAAAGTTTTACGCCGCCGGAAAAATATTAGGCAGTCAATACGTTCGCCGCGAAGGCAAACCGTCCGAGAACGCCATTCTCTCAGGCCGGCTGATAGATCGTGCCATCCGACCCCTTTTTGACGTGAGGATTCGCCGTCCCATTCAAGTAACCGCCACGGTTCTTTCTTATGACGAAGAAAACGATCCGGATTTCGCGGCCCTTACCGCCGTTTCTACGGCGCTTGGTATTTCCGATATTCCTTGGGGAGGTCCTATCGCGGGCGTTTCCATCGCCAAATTAGGCGACAGGCTTGTGATTAATCCCAAAGAAAGCGAACTTAGCGAAAAAGAAAACGATAAAAAATTCTTAAGCTTTATTGCTGGATTAGACGGAGAAGTAAACATGATTGAGTTTGAAGGTTACGAAGCGGACGAAAACGAAATTATCGCCGCTTACGCCGAAGCGATGAAAGAGATAGAAAAAATTCTTTCATTTGAGCGCGATGTGATTTCTAAAGTCGGAAAAACCAAAGTTGACGTGGCGCTTATGGAACCTTCGGAAGAATTGAAATCGGCCGTTTCCGAATTTTTATCCGGCCGTATAGACGAAGCTTTGTTTAAGAGTGGCAAAATCGAACGCGAAAACGCGACCGCACTCTTAAAAAAAGAGCTTGCGGCGCACATTTTGGAAAAAGGATTTACGGAAGACGATTTTCCGGCCGTGGAAAGAATAACCGAAATCTTGATTAACGACATCGTTCACAAAGAAATAATTGCGAACAACCGAAGACCCGATGGCCGGGCGCTTGATGAGCTTCGCGAACTTTACGCCGAAGTGGCGCTTTTGCCCCGCACTCACGGCTCCGCGGTTTTCATTCGCGGCAATACCCAATCTCTTGCGACGGTAACGCTTGCCGCTCCGGGCCAGGAAAAAATGATTGAAACCATTGAACGCGTCGGCAAAGAGCGCTTTATGCTTCATTACAATTTTCCCGGCTACTCGGTGGGAGAAGCGAAATCATACCGAGGTCCCGGCAGGCGGGACATCGGCCACGGCGCGCTCGCGGAAAAAGCGGTGAGGAGCGTAATTCCTTCGGTTGATGAATTTCCTTACACCATTCGCGTTGTCTCGGAAATTCTTTCCTCAAACGGATCTTCCTCAATGGCCTCCGTATGTTCTTCCATTATGGCTTTAATGGATGCGGGCGTACCCATCAAAAAACCGGTCGCGGGTATTGCGATGGGATTAATGTCTTCTGAAGGCGAATACAAAATATTGACCGACATTCAAGGACCCGAAGATCATCACGGCGACATGGATTTTAAAGTTGCGGGCACCAAAGACGGGGTAAACGCCATTCAGATGGACGTAAAAATATCGGGCGTACCGCTTGAAGTTTTGTCTAAGGGACTGGTCCAGGCGAAAAAAGCGCGTCTTGAAATTCTCTCCGTTATGGAAAAAACCATTTCTGCGCCCCGCGCGGAAATTTCGAAATTCGCTCCGCACGTAAAAGTTATCGCGATCGATCCCGACCGCATCGGCGAAGTCATCGGTCCGGGCGGAAAAGTGATTAATGGAATCATCGCCCGCACGGGCGTCACGATTGACATAGACGAATCCGGAAAAGTTTTTGTGGCCGCGCGGGATAAGTCCGCCTTGGAAGCGGGAGTAAAAGAAGTTGAATCAATTCTTCATGAATTTAAAGTGGGCGAAATCGTTGAAGGAAACGTTGTTCGAATTTTAGACTTCGGTGCCATCGTGGACTTAAGCGGAGGTAAAGACGGAATGATACACGTTTCGGAACTTAAAGAAGGATTCGTGAAAAACGTGACTGACGTAGTAAACGTCGGCGACTTCGTCCGCGCAAAAGTGATTAAAGTGGAAGAAGGCAAAATCGGTTTGTCTATTAAGCAACTGAAAGAGTAGCTTTCTCTTCATTTAAATAGCGATAAAATTATTCGCGTCAGGGTTATTCACATCTCTTTTCGTGATAGTACTGCTATCATTAAGTAATGAACGGACAAACAAACGAAAATCAACCTGTGCGTCCGGATTTTAGCAACTCCGCTTTACCCGGCAACGGAACAAACCCGGCGAGTCCCGCCCCAATGGGAGTCACACCCGCCCCAATCGCACCCGCCTCGGCTTCAGACGGGCCCGCCCCTGCTCCATTCAACGGGAGCGGTGTCGGATTCAACCAACCCGTAAGTACGGATTGGTCTCCGAATGCTGTTCCTACTCCAGGCCCGATGAACGCGACTCCATCTTCTGTCGGCTCGGTACCGATTTCATCCATTCCAGGCGTTTCAGGAATTGCTCAAACTCCCGCTCCGACTTCAATGTCTGCCGCACCAGTTCCACCAATGGCGCCCGCTTCTCGTCCTATTTCGCCTCCGCCCGTCTCTGGATTTGGCGGACCCGCCGCTTCCGTTCCTCCTCCAACGGCTTCTCAATATGAAGTAAGAACTATGAATACCGATTCCTCGGCGCTTAAAGCTTCCGGCGGAATGGAAACCGCGCCTAAAATGTTTTCCCCCGCCCCGATGGGCGAAGAAGCGTTCTTTAGTCCGACGACCGTCCAACCATCCGCGAAGAAAAAAGGCGGAAATAAGATCATATTGGTCGTCGTTATCTTGATCATTTTAGGAGCGCTCGGATTCTTAGGCTATAAATTCGCCTGGCCTCTCATTGTAAGCCCCGTCTCCACTCCGGAACCTCTTCCTACTCCAACTCCTCCGGAGCCGGAACCTGAACCCGAACCGACTCCCGTAACAACCCATTCTTCTCTATTCATCGTAACCCCTGCTGATTCCACGGAAGAAAATATTTTGGAAACCGTTACTGCCGAATTCATTAAAGCCCTTTTCCCGGCCGGAGAAACGTCGGGCGTAACGATCGGAGACGGCATGATAAGGGAACTCGTTATCAATACTGCGGAAGGTCCTCTTACTTTCCCGTCGTTCATTACGGCCATGTTATCGGAGATTAACGCTCCCGGAATAGAAGCGGCCTTTGAAGACGATTTTACCTTATTCGTTTACAAAGACGGCGTGAATGATTTGCCCGGATTTATCGCCAAAGTAAAACCCGAAGCCGCTGCCTCAACGCTTGACGCCGTTTCCACGGCGCTTGAAGCGTCTCCCAATCTGAAGAACTTTTATCTGACCGATCCGGGAACCATATCCGCTTTTAGAGCCGGAACGGTAGGCGTAAATCCCATCCGATACGCTACATTTACGACTGCCGGCTACGCCTTTAACTACGGCTGGTTTAAGAACGTCGCGGGCGACACTTACCTTATCGCCGCTTCCTCTTATAAAGGCATTACCGAAGCGGCAAAGCGCGCGGGCTTCTAATTTGACTTTTGGGCGTTAAGGTGATATGATCAAAGGATGAAGAAAGCCCCGCCAGTTTCAGGCGGGGCTTTCAAAAGAAAAATAAAATGGATTTAAAACAAATCGTTACGATAATAAATCAAATCGCGAAAGAACGTGGCATTGACGCCTCGCGCGTTTTGGAAGGTGTGGAAGATTCTCTCGCGGCCGCTTACCGCAAAGAATATGGCGAGAGAGGGGAAGTGATAAAAGCGAAAATCAATCCCGATACCGGCGAAGTCAGGTTCTGGCAAGAGAAAGAAGTGGTTGACGATACGACCGTCCGCATACCGGAAGAAGGGGAAACCGAAGAAGAATTCGGGACGTCCGAACAAACCTCCGCCGGAATTCAAGAAACCGATGAAACCGAGGAAAAACTTCCTCGTTACAATCCCGAACGCCACATATTTTTGGCCGAAGCGAAAGAAATAAAACTGGACGCGATTTTGGGCGACAAACTTGAATTTACTCTTGAACCGAAAACGGAATTCGGCCGCATCGCCGCCCAATCGGCGAAGCAGGTGATTTTGCAAAAATTCCGCGAGGCGGAAAAAGAAGCCGTATTCGGCGAGTTCAAAGACAAAGAAGGAAAAATAATTTCAGGGCTGATCCACCGGTTTGATCGCGGAAACGTTCATGTTGATCTCGGCCGCATATCGGGAATTATGTTCCAGAACGAAACGATTCCTGGCGAACGCTACGGCGTGAATCAGCGGATGCGTTTTTACGTTCTCGCCATTCAGGAAAACAGACGCGGTCAGCCGGAAATAGTTTTGTCGCGCTCTCATCCCCGCTTTATCGCCAAGCTTTTTGAACTTGAAGTTCCCGAAATCGCCGATGGCACGGTTCAAATCAAGGGCATCGCGCGCGAAGCAGGCAGCCGCACCAAAATGGCGGTGTTCTCGGACATCGCGGGAGTTGATCCTATTGGCTCTTGCGTAGGTCAGCGCGGAACTCGCGTTATGGCGGTAACGAACGAACTAGGCAACGAAAAAATAGACATCGTTGAATGGTCCGAAAATCCTGAAGAATATATTTCGGCCGCTCTCTCTCCCGCGAAAGTGAAAGAAGTGGAAATACACGAACGCCACGAAGCGAGAGTCATCGTTCCCGAAGATCAGTTGAGTCTTGCGATCGGCAAAGGAGGCCAGAACGTACGGCTGGCGGCAAAACTTACCGGCTGGAAAATAGACGTCCGTTCCGAAATGAACCCGAACGAAGTGCAGGAAGGAGGCGTGGCGGAAAGCGATTTAGAGACCGGCGGACTCGTTGCCTCCGAAGAAATATCAGAAACCCCGGATGAAGGAACTCTTATCCCGAAGCCGGAAGAAGAGTAAAATATGCATATGAATCCCTCAAAAAACGACTACTTAATCCCTACCGTTATTGAAAAATCCTCTTCGGGCGAAAGAGCCTTTGACATTTATTCTCGTCTCCTTAAAGACCGGATAATCTTCTTGGGCGGCCTCGTTGATGACGGCGTGGCGAACACCGTCATTGCCCAAATGCTTTTCCTCGCGAGCGAAGACCAAAAGAAGCCGATCAAGCTTTATGTCAATTCTCCGGGCGGTGTTGTTACAGCCGGCATGGCGATTTACGATACCATGCAATTCGTAAAGCCTCCGGTTGAAACGGTTTGTGTCGGTATGGCCGCTTCGATCGCCGCCTTTCTTTTAGCCGCCGGCGAAAAAGGAAGACGCATCGCTTTACCGAACTCCGAAGTTTTGATCCATCAGGTAATGGGTGGCGCGGAAGGCCAAGCGAGCGACATTGAAATCGCCGCAAAACAGATTTTAAAGACCAAAGGCAAAATAAATCAGCTTCTTGCTAAAATGACAGGCCAACCGCTCGCGAAAATTGAACACGATTCCGACAGGGATTACTGGCTTTCGGCCGATGAAGCAAAGGAATACGGGCTAATTGATGAAGTCGTCAAAAAATCCAAATAATATTTCTTCTCTCTTCTCTCGCGGAGTGGAAGAGGTGATTGATAAAGATCATCTTTTAAACGCCCTTGAATCGGGACGTGAGCTTCGCGTTAAGTTCGGCATTGATCCCACGAGCCCGCATATCCATCTGGGTCGCGCGATTCCTTTGCGCAAACTTCGCGCTTTTCAGGAACTGGGACACAAAGTGGTTTTGATTATCGGTGATTTTACCGCTCAAATCGGCGATCCTTCGGATAAACTCGCAAAGCGTCCCATGCTCGCGCGCGAGGAGATTAAAAAATATCTCAAAGATTACAAGAAACAGCTCGGGAAAATCGTTGATTTAAAACACGCCGAGTTCCATTTCAACAGTAAGTGGCTTTCGCGGCTTGGCTTTCAGGAAATTTCGGAGCTCGCCGAAAATTTTTCCGTGGGTCAGATGCTTGAACGCCGCAATTTCCGCGATAGGTTTGAGCGTCACGAAGAAATCAGCCTCCGCGAATTCATGTATCCGCTTATGCAGGGTTACGACAGCGTGGCAACTAAAGCGGACGTTGAAATCGGCGGTTCGGATCAACTCTTTAATTTATTGGCCGGACGCGTCATCCAGCCCCGATACGGCCAGGAACCGCAAGACATCATGACTTTTGAAATGCTTGAAGGAACGGACGGAAGGAAAATGTCCTCAAGCTGGGGAAATGTCATCGCGATTGACGATGAACCGAACGATATGTTCGGGAAAGTAATGTCCTTGAAAGACGAACTCATCAGCCGATATTTTTTGCTTTGCACCGATGTTCCGGAAGACGAAATAGAAAAGATCGGTAGCGAAAGTCCCCGAGACGCGAAAGCGAAACTCGCGGAGGAAATCGTTTCCATTTATTACGGCGAATCTATTGCCGAAAAAGCGGCGGAAGAATTTGATAAAGTTCACCGCGACAAAGAACTGCCTACGGAACTTGAAGAAGCGACCCATACTCCCGCCGACGCAACGACTCTGATAGCCGATGTTTTTGGACTTTCCAGAAGCGAAGCCCGCCGTCTGATCGAACAAGGAGCTGTTGAAGCCGATGGAAATAAATTGACCGATCCTCAGAAAGAAATTAACTTCACGGAAGAAGGCATCGTTTTCAAAGCGGGAAAGCATAAGTTTATCAGGATCAAAATAAAACGAAAGTAAATTTTGAGTTTTGAGTTGTAGTTTTACGTTTTGAGTTTTGCGTTTTGAGTTTGGTATCATAATTTCATGGACAAAAAGAAAATCTTTCTCACGGTCATCGCCGCTTTTTTTGTTATTGCCGTTGCCGCTGCCGATTTCGTTAAAACTTCGCCAAAATTAGCCAGTCTGTCTCGCGCCAAGGCGGAGGCGGACGTAATTACGGGCATTGGAAATTTTTTAAACGATCTTAAGTTTTGGGAACCTAAAACAAGCGGAAATACGCCCACGGTTTCGTCTACCGACGGCGGCACCGGTTTTCTGAAGGATGAAGGAGCCGAATCTTACGAGTCTAAAATAGAATTTGAAAAAGCGATTATCAGCGCGGTAGATAAAGCATCCTTGGGAGTCGTCTCCGTTGTCGTTACGAAAGACGTCCCCATTCTTGAACGCTGTCCCGTGACCGATCCGTATTTCGGTCCGAATTTTAAATTTTACGTTCCTTGCGATTCTGGTCGGACGGAAAAACAGGAAATCGGCGGCGGAACGGGTTTTTTCGTTTCCTCGGACGGCCTGATTCTCACGAATAAGCACGTAATTCAGGACAAAAACGCCGAATATACCGTTTTTTCGGGGAAAGACGCAAGCTACGCCGCGAAAGTGGTTAAAATTGACGACGCGGAAGACTTAGCGCTTCTTAAAGTTGAAGGAGTCGGCTTTCCAGTCTTAAATCTTGGTAATTCCGACTCCGTTCGCCTCGGTCAAACGGCCATTGCTATCGGAAACGCTCTGGGTGAATACAAAGATACCGTTTCGGTAGGCGTTATTTCCGGTCTCGCCCGCACGATTACGGCGACCGATCAATCGGGGGATACCGAAACGATTGAAAACGTCTTACAAACGGATGCGGCCATCAACCCGGGCAATTCCGGCGGCCCTCTGATCAACCTCAAAGGCGAAGTTATCGGCATTAACGTGGCCGTGGCTTATAACGCCGAAAACATCGGCTTTGCCATTCCTATTAACAAAGCGCGTAACATATTAAACACTGAACAATAGTTCCCCGAATTCTCATTGATTTAAAAATATAAAAGCGTTACCCTCGGAGTAGCGCCTTTTAAATAAAATATGAGGCAAGGAGGTATTTCAGATGCTTAACGATCCTAACGCTCAGACGTTTATCGTTCTCGGTGTATCTCTCCTGATCATTCTCTGGCTGCTTTACAGAATAAGAAAAGAAAAAGGTAAGTCGGAACGGCTTATGGAAAGTATTCTCACGGACGTTGAAGATCGCGTCATGGATGAAATCAAAAGTTCATATCCGTCTGCCGTTGTATGCGAATCAGGTTGGGAAATGCCGGAAGATCCCAAAAACCCGGGCCACTTTCTCAGGAAAAAGGCGATTCGGATAGAGTTTGAGCGGTCAGATGTTCCCTTAGGCTCGGTAAAAATCGTCTTAAACGAAGATCTTCTGGTTTCTATAGAGGGTTATCCCGAGAGTTATGCCTTCCCTAAAGGCATAAATTCCTTGCTCGCGAAAATTCGGCATGTCATAAATGAAAAATTCTTCACCCCGCGCTAGGCGCGGGTTTTTTATCTCTCCGCTCGCGAACGGAGGGATTTTGACAAATTTTTCCGGGAGTGCCACCCTGCAATAAAGTTTTTTAAAAATAAAGGAGGACTAGCTATGCCTATTTCTACCGATTGGCTTCAGGTAATTCTCGTAGCCTTTCTTTCGCTCTCCTTCCTCTGCCTTGTTGGCATCGTCGTTTGGCACCTGATGAAGAAAGTCAGAGCTAAGAATCTCAAGCACCTGCTTGACCTCATCAGAACGGAAGCGTTAAAAAAGCTTCCATCGAGAACGCTCGTTTCCCCCTGTTACAATTACGTTTATGCCATGGACCGCGGGCAAAAGATCATCGGATATATCATCGTGGCCATTATTCTTTTAAACGACGAGTCCTGCGACAAGGAAGTCGTTATCCGAGTTCTAAGCGGATACCACCTCGTTTTCCCCGATGATGAGAAGATACGCTATAAACTCTCTAGAAAAGAAGATAGAATAACGCTTGCAAGCGAAGCCGCTCTTCGTCTTTATCGCCTTATCAACCCACCGCGCAAATAGCGCGGTTTTCTATTGACAAGATACTATAAATATGTTACGCTCGAACCTTAACAATAAAATACAGGAGGAACTTTCTATGTTTTTGATTTCGTCTTTCAATCTTCCCGATATCGTGTATCTCATCGCCGGCGCGATCATCGTCTTTATGACGTTTGTGATCGTACAACTTCGTTCCGCCAGAAAGCAGCTTCGCGCCGATTACGAAGCTATATACACTCGTACAATGGAAATCAATAAAATTCTTGAGGAAGCGGTCAAAAAATCTCTTAGGCTCATCTGCGACGATCTTATTACTCGGATGAACGCTAAACTTCAAGAATCGCGGTGCGAACTTCGTTATCAGATTGACTATTACGGATTGGATGGATTGGAAACAAACCCGCTTGGTGAAATGGAACTTACTCTTTTTGACGATCTTCACAAATTCTCACCCGGTGGCGTCACGCTGGTGAGCGTTGACAAGTACTTCAATTTTTTCTGGGACGGAGAAAAACACCTGGGGTATTCCCTTTGCTTTAGGGAAAGTATGGACAAATTACTTGCCCATCTTTGTCTCCGCATCAAGAGCCAGATTTACGTCATGAAATCGGATGTGAGATTTGAACCCGCTCCGAACGATTTCGAGGCAGGCACGCTGTCTCTTGAAGATGACGACCCGCCCATCAAAACCACGCCCCGCAAGAAAGGGAACTTGCTTCACAGACTTTGGTTCTGGCTGTTTTCAAGAGAACTGAAGAAACATTCCGACTGGTTTGATAGACGGATTGAGAAAACACGTCCTTGATACACAAACCGCGTAATAACTACGCGGTTTTTTATGCCTTGTTTGACATCATACCCCCTGCGTTATACTTATATATAGCAATTTATGAACAACTCATTTAATCGTTTTACTATCAAGGCTCAAGAAGCCATTCAAAACGCCCAAGATCTGGCCTCCTCCGAAGGTCACGGCGAATTCCGCGCCCTTCATCTTTTATCCGTTTTACTCCACGATCCGGAATCTCTCATTCAGCCTATCCTAGAAAAAGCGAACGTGGAATTGGATGAATTTGACGCCGAACTGGAAGCGGAAATGCGCCGCTATCCCCGTTCCGTTTCTTCGTCTTCGGTGGCTCAGCTTTATCTTTCAGAAGAGTCGGTTCGAGTAATTGACGTCGCCGCCAAATTCGCGCACGCCTCAAAAGACGAATTTATTTCTTGCGAACATTTATTTATGGGACTCGTTGAAGTTCCTTCGGCCGCGCGCGGCCTTTTGGAACGATTCGGCGTCAAACGTGATGTCGTCCTTCACGCGCTTGCGGAACTTCGCGGAAACGTTCGCGTAACGGACGAAACCCCCGAATCAAAATTCAGAGTTTTGGAAAAATACGCCGAAAATCTAACCGAAAAAGCGCGTGCCGGAAAACTGGACCCGCTTATAGGCCGGGACGAAGAACTTCGCCGCATCATTCAAGTTCTTTCTAGAAGAACGAAAAATAATCCGGTGCTGATCGGAGAACCGGGCGTGGGAAAAACGGCTATCGTTGAAGGCCTCGCCAAAAAAATAGTCGGAAACGACGTTCCCGAAACTTTAAAGGAAAAAGAAGTCATTTCTCTCGATTTGGGCTCACTCATTGCCGGCACCAAATTCCGCGGCGAGTTTGAAGACAGGCTTAAGGCGTTTATTAAGGAAATTAAATCTGCGAACGGCAAATATATTTTATTCATTGACGAAATCCACACGATTGTTGGCGCCGGCCAGGCCGAAGGGGCGATTGACGCCTCTAATCTCTTAAAACCGGCTCTCGCGAGAGGAGAATTACACGCGATCGGCGCGACAACCACCAAAGAATATCAGCGCTACATAGAGCGTGACGCCGCATTGGAACGCAGGTTCCAACCCATAATGGTTGAAGAACCGACGATTGAAGACAGCGTGAATATTTTACGCGGTCTTAAAGAACGCTATGAAACTCATCACGGACTTCGCATTTCGGACGACGCCATTCAGGCGGCGGTTTCGCTTTCAAGCCGTTACATAACCGACCGTTTTCTTCCCGATAAAGCGGTGGACGTGATTGACGAAGCCGCAGCCGCGAGAAAACTTGAAACCGATTCCGTTCCTACAGACATTGATAAACTCAAAAAAAGGATCACGAGTTTGGAAATTGAAAAGAAAGCGCTGGAAAACGAGCCGACTTCCAAAACGCGAGCCGCGCGAATTACGGAAATTGATAAAGAGCTTGCCGCGGAGAAAGAAAAATACGATGAAATCAGCGCCGAATGGTCTGCGGAGCGAATGACGGGCGAAAACGTACGCAATCTTCGCCGCCGGATAGACTCGCTCAAACGCGAAGCGGAAATCGCCGAACGCGAAGGGGATTTGGAAGCGGTTGCGAAACTCCGCTACGGCGATCTCCCGCAGGCAGAAAGAGAATTGTCTTCTTATGAAAAAAAATATTTTGCTCCCAACAGTAAAAAGCGTTTTACCCGCGAAGAAGTGGATAAAGAAGACGTTGCCGAAGTAATTTCGCGCTGGACGGGTATTCCCATCACGAATCTTTTGGAAACCGAATCGGAAAAACTTATCCGCATTGAAGACGAACTTCATAAACGAGTCGTTGGTCAGGAAGAAGCGATTTCCGCGATCGCAAACGCCTTGAGACGTGCCCGCGCGGGACTCGCCGATCCGAATCGTCCTTTGGGATCGTTTATGTTTTTGGGACCGACCGGAGTCGGGAAGACGGAACTTGCCAAAGCTTTGGCCAAGTTTATGTTCAATAAAGAAGACTCGCTCATCAGGGTTGATATGTCCGAATATATGGAACGGCACTCCGTTTCGCGTCTTATCGGTTCGCCTCCGGGTTACGTGGGGCACGAAGAAGGAGGCCAACTAACCGAAATCATTCGTCATCGGCCGTACAGCCTCATTCTCTTTGATGAGATAGAAAAAGCGCATCCCGAAGTCTTTAATATCCTCCTTCAAGTACTTGATAACGGCCGATTGACCGATTCCAAAGGAAAAGTGGTTAATTTCAAGAACAGCATCATTATTTTGACCTCAAATGCGGGCTCCGAACTGGGCAAAGAAATTTCCCGCATCGGCTTTTCTTCTTCCGACAAAGAACTTGAAGAACGCGAGGAAGATTACCGGACGCGCGTTATGGAAGCCTTGAAAGACCAATTCCGCCCCGAATTTTTGAACCGTTTGGACGACATCGTTATCTTTAAATCCCTTACCAAAAACGATTTGATGAAGATCGTGGATATTCAGCTTGATTCGGTGCGCGAACGTCTTGAGGAAAAGGGGATTAAAATGAGCGTCAACGCGGCGGCCAAAAAATATCTGGCCGAAAACGGTTTTGATCCCGAATTCGGCGCGAGACCGTTAAAAAGGCTCATCCAGAAAGTCGTTTTGGACAAACTCGCGGACAGACTCATTCGCGGCGAAATGAAAGATGGCGGAAAAATTAAAATCGGTATTGAAAACTCCGAAATTAAGATTGGGAGTTAAGGCCGTTGCCTTGGCGCTCGCTCTTTATTTCCTGCCCGTCTGGGCGGCGGGAATTTTGGCGGCTTTTCTTTATTTCTGGCCGCTCACGTTTTCTTTTAGCTTCGTTCTGAGCTTTATCGCTTTTCTTCTTTCCGCCGGCTCGTTTTTCATTGCGAACTTTTCTCCTTTCTCCGGTTGGCCGGGCGTAATAGCTTCCGTTATTGTCGCCGCGCTGTTTGTGCTTCTCTTGGGCGTCAAAAACGTGATTTTCATCCGCCGCGCCCCGTTCTTTTTCGTCTTTCTCGGCGTTATTATCTTCGCTTCGCTTTACGGTTTCTTCGCGGGAATCATCCATCTTCCCATTCTTGCTCTCGTGGTATTTTTCTTTTGCCGAGACGCTCTCGCTTCTTTTACGCCTGCCTCGGAACCTACCGAGTGGCGGAACGGTTGGCAAACTGGCCGTACGGGACTTCTCGCCGTTGTTTCTTCTCTTCTCGTTACGGAACTCGCCTGGGCGGTATTTTATTTGAATCTCTCCGTTATTTGGGCGACCGTTTCGGTATTTATTTCTTTCTCGGGCGCGTTTTATATGATCGTGGAATACCTGCGCGGCAAACTTTATCAAACAAACGCGCCTTTCATAGCCGTCCTCGCGGTGATCGCGAGTTTCGTGATTCTATTGTTTACGGCGTTCTAATCCTCTTGTTAACCTATTGAAATAGTGGTTAACAGCTGTTAATATATTGCTATGGAAAAGGAATACTTAACAACTGCTGAAGCAGCCAAAAAATTAGGCGTCAGCAGAGTAACTGTGTTCAATCGTATTAAATCCGGGGAAATTAAAGCCAAAAAATTCGGCCGGAATTTTGCAATACCAAAAAACGAGATTATTGGAAGCCGAAAAGAACTCTCTGATAAAGAAAAGAAATTGATTGACGAGGCCGTCAAGAAGACTGTTAAAGAGTATGGTGTAGCCCTGAAAATGCTTGGACAAGAATAATATGAAGCTCCAAAGCATATCAGTGGAAGACATACAGTATGTGGCTCACAGCCTCGCCAAAGAATTAATGTCTTGGGACGAACCGATACCCGCGTTTGAAACTAGATTCCCGAATAAACTAGAAGCTTGTGTAGCATTGCCTTTTCAGACCTGGGACAAACGTCTCTTGTATCAGGGATTAATGCCTAAAGCGGCCGTTCTTTTTTACTCCATAATAAAGAATCATCCTTTTCAGAACGGTAACAAACGAATTGCGGTCACGAGCATGCTTACCTTTCTATATAAAAATAAGCGCTGGCTTTCGGCGGATAATCAACGACTTTACAATCTCGCGAAATGGGTGGCGGAAAGCGATCCTCTTTTTAAGGACGAAACAGTTCACGCTATAGAGAAATTTCTTAAAATTCACCTCACTCATCCAGGAAAAACTCACTAGTTCCTATAAGTTGGTCTTTCCCGTTAGGGAAAGAAAAAACGGTTCTGAAAAACAATAGATCGTCTCGCTCTCGTCAACTTTGACATCCATCTGGCCACTTTGTTATATAGGAGCTAATGAATCCCGGACTTCAGTCGCTTGTCTCGGACATCGCGATCGCGATGTTCAAAGTGGCCTCCGTCATAAACCACTCGGGATTAAAGTCCGAGCTTGAGAATCTGGCCATCACCTTTACCGTTGACCCTTGCCCGGACAATATCCTTCGCGCAGAGAACCTTTTGTCATTTGGCCGCGAGGTAGGGGAAATAAAACCAATTAATACAGTTATCCTAATTAGAGAGCTGGAATCGCTAAGGAAAGGAATTATGGCCGTGCCTGTTATTGAGGACATGGATATTTCCACTCGTTTTGTCCGCCAAATTCCAAACATGGCCACATCTTCGTCTCCTTCTGTTATTCCCGCGCAGACGGAAATTCAGGCCGGTCATAAAAACAATCCGGCCATCAATACATCAGTTCCGGCCAAAAAGATCCGGTCAAACGGATCCGGCCGTAAACCAATCTTTGACCCGGCCAAAATAATTCAATACGTAGCGGAACACGACATGGCCAAGTTGAGGGATTTAGAAATCGCCTTTAGTGAAATGAGCGGTCGGACAATCCGCCGAACGATTGAAAATCTCGTAAAACAAGGAAAAATTGAACGCGTCGGCACCCCCGGCCCTAAAAGCTTTTACAGAGTAAAAGCTTTTACCTCGGCGACACAGCCAACGGCTGTGGAGACGGGTTCCACTATTCCCACTCCAGACGATATTCCTCAGCTTTATTACGACGAATCTCCTAATTCTTCCCCCTCTCTTCCTCCGGTTATAGCTCTCTAGAAAGAAAGGAATATGCATATATGAGACTAAGACTTGACTAAACGGCCCGGAGGCACATTCCTTTCTAGATCATCTCATCTGTAACCTTTTTCCTCGTTGTTGCGTTATACCTACTGAATCGCTATAATGCGGTTTAAGCAAAGGCTTTGTGTGAGGCGGGGCCGCTGCTATTAATTGTTTAATACGTGTATTTCTATGCCTCACATGAATGTGGGGTTTTTTGTTTCTAGGCCCCGCTTAAAAACGCTTTTAGGACCTCCCTGTTTCAGCAAGCTTGTCCACTCATCCTCACGAAGATGGTCGGCGGGTCGGTTGCGGATAGGGGAAACAGGTCATCTGAAAATAAAAATCAAATCAAAAATTATTCTGAATTTGTACAAAATGAGTAAAATTGCAAGCAAAATCGGAGTTGCCGCGATCGCTTTGGTAACCATCGTGGGCGTTTCTGGAATTACTCCTGCTTCTGCCGCTACTGCGGATGAGTTGCAGGCCCAGATCACTGCCCTTTTGGCCCAGATCTCGGCTCTCCAATCACAGCTCGGCGGTTCTACTACTGGAGGCACCACCTATAACTTTACCCGGGACCTCACCCTGGGTTCCACGGGTGATGATGTTAAGGCTCTCCAGCAGTTCTTGAACTCCAAGGGCTTTACTGTTGCCGCTTCCGGAGCTGGCTCCGTCGGCAACGAATCAACTTACTTCGGTACGTTGACTCAGTCCGCTTGGCTAAATTCCAGGCGGCTAACGGAATTTCCCCTGCTGCCGGATACTTCGGCGCTATCACGCGCGCTAAAATCGCGTCTGTTGGCGGCGGCACAACCGGTGGCACAACTGGTGGTGGCACGGTAACCGGTTTAGCCGGATCGGGCCGCTTGAGAAACATTGATTCTACGGGTGATGTTGAAAGCTCGCTTGATGAAGGCGACGGCTTAACGTCCGTGCTCGGCGTCTCAATGGACGCGGAGGGCGGCGACGTCCAACTTCAACGCGTTGATGTGACTATCACTATCCAAGGCAATGGATCTTCGAATATCACGAAGTACATTGACACAGTTGCGCTCTATCTTGGCAGTACAAGACTTGCCACTATGGACGCTTCTGACGGCGACAAGTCCGGCAAGGAGTGGAGTTACCGCTTCGCGAACTTGACCCCTGTCATCAAGAACGGTGCAACCGGCACGTTATATGTGAAAGTTACGCCGATTAACTCTATCGGCGCAGCTGAAGCAGGCGACGATGTAGACGTAGAGATCCCTGCGGACGGCATTCGCGCTACCGCGGCTGACGGCATCTCGGAAACCTACGGCGCCGGCTACCTTGAAACCTTCAGCGTGGATGTCGCGGCTGCAGGAGGTGTAACCATCTCTGAAGGCGATGACAATCCGGATGATGCCACGGTTGATACTGACGATAACGCCACTACCGAGGATGTAACGATTCTCGAAGTGAATGTTAAAGCCAAGAATCAAGACATCACTATCAACAACTTCCCGATTCGTATCACTACCGGAACGGTTGTCGATCCGGGCAAAGTTGTCCAGACCGTGAAGCTTATGAATGGCTCTAAGACCTTGAAGTCGCAGAGCGTCTCTGACACCGCTAATGGAAGCGCTGCCGGCGATAAAATAGCTCTCGTCGTCTTTAACAACATCAACCAAGACATCTCAAAGGGCGACACGGAAACTTATTCCGTTGTTGCGACTTTGAAGAAGTCTAATGATGCAGCTACGTATAACGACGGAGAAACGATTGTCGCCGATACGGACGTACTTGCTCCTCTTGATGCCAAGTGGGACATAGAAGACTCTAACGGTGATGCGGTTAATCCGACTGGTTCTTCGCTAGGAGGCACTCTCACGCTCTCTGCTGAAGGCTTCAATGTAACGGCTACCAGCACAGATGTGAAGGGTAGCGGTACCTCTGATGATCCAGCGGGAACCTACACTATTAAGTTTAGGGTTGAAGCTGGTGACGAGGCAGTATACATCGCCCCGTCTGCAATAGACGCGGGTAATGCAGGTGCTGATGCCAATGGTGCGCTCTACAACGCGATTACTGCTGGTGCGGCGCTTGCTACTGCTAACTACGCTGCCAACTTCGTTACTGCTGATCCGGTCTTAACTTCAACTGCTAGCATGTCGGGTGGTACGTACAAGGTTAATGCCGGTTCGTCCGCGACCTTTACGCTCACGTTGACTCTTGAACCGAAGACGGCTAACGGTGGCAGTTATTCAGTTGAGCTTGTTGGTGTGAACTATGCTGATTCGGCAGCTAACGCTCTCGCAGGCACGGTTACCACCTATAACATCAGTACTGATAACAGCAACTTTGAGACTGATCCTTACTTCATCGCGGGTGGCGCTCACTAAATAGCGCGATTCGGATGACTGTGTAGTTTTCTTTCTTGAGATAAAGAAGACTACTACCAAAAATCCCCCTCACGGGGGATTTTTGGTATCATCCGAAAAACTCTCAAGATTTTTCAGGCAAATCAACAGCTACGACTTTATGTGTTCGGTCCGCCGGTAATGTTTACTGATGGAGTCTGGAAGTTGCTATTGTCGGTGCTAATCACATAGGTAGCGTTATCCGCAGCAGTCGCAGCTTTACCAGCCGTGGTAGCGTAGTTGACGTGTGTAAGCTCAATAGCGAAGTACGCGTTGGTCGTAATCTCGTCCTTATCCGGATCAATGGTTACTGTGAGCGTGAATTCCTTCGTCTGATTGGCGTTTACTTTATACTCTCCAGCTGTCAGCGTCGCCGTTGACTCAAGAAGTACGGCGGGTGTACCAACATTGGCCGCGATAAGAGCAGTAGTAAGAGCCACTCCGTCCTGCATGACATGGAATAGCGCACCGTTCGTGCTGTTGGCTATAACGGTGGCATTAGTAACATCGTTACCAACGGTCGCTGCTGTTGGGGCGATGTATACTGCCTCGTCACCAGCCATCACGTTGAATTTGATAACGAAATTACCTTTTTCGTCGATAGTAGTGGTAGCAGCGGAGACAGTAGCACTAGTGCTCTTGGCCGTTACATTGAAGCCTTCAGCAGAGAGCGTGAGAGTGCCTCCTAGCGAAGAACCAGTCGGATTAACCGCATCACCGTTAGAGTCTTCTATGTCCCACTTGGCATCAA
>Ga0265297_10001111_pt1 | contig 66534 bp, 68 predicted proteins | sample Munlanlwell13791_FD_192502 | JGI IMG/M metagenome (GOLD analysis project Ga0265297, IMG submission 192502) | Leachate microbial communities from a municipal landfill in Southern Ontario, Canada - Leachate well 137-91 | ecosystem: Engineered > Solid waste > Landfill > Unclassified | place... | reverse complement strand
AAGTGGCCTACAGTTAAAATACAAACAGTGAACCCAACAATAGTTATTAACGAAAATAACCAATTCTGTTCCACTTCATCTTTTAGTCCTACCGATCCATGTTATTCTACTTGCTACAAGGGAACAGGTACTCCTACCTTGTCTGACCTTACCGACAAAAACAAATGGAAATGTTCTGTTTGCTACTCAACAACTGGAACCCCTATGTTGTGTCAAGATAAGGTAGCAACTACTTTTAACTGGCAAGACGGAGGAACAATGCTATTCCCTGATACTTCTAAAAAACCATCTTGGTGGCAATACACTCAAAACAATGGAAGAGAAGCAATGAATCCAATAGTGAGACCAGTGACATCTCTGGCAAGGATCAAACTTAAGATTACCGGTTCCGATTGTCCTTTTGGAGGAACAATCAGCGGAGGAAAGATTAATCCTACGTGGAGAGAAGGAAATTAGAAATAAAAAAAGAAGTAGAGAATTCTCTACTTCTTTTTTATAAAAACAAGCAGGGCAATTGCTCTGCTTTTATATGGTTTGTAATTCAACAATAGTATTTTTTGCAGGGTTAAGAATTCCCCAGAGGCGCGTAATTTTAATTGTTGGGATTACATTTCTTATTAATTGTTCGGCATTATTAATGTCTTTGATTTGAACGGTTTTTTCGTATGCGCGATTTTTAATTCCATAGGCATTACATCCTTCATGACCGATAAAAATGATTTGTTCTACTGAAAATTTTTTACACAGGAACACTAATTGTGTTATAAAAAAATCTTTAATACTTTCATTTTTATCAAAAAGAACCTTAACTGATCCTGGAATAAAAATTTGGCAATATGGTTTGATGTCTTGTCTTTTAATCATCTCTTCTACTGCGTTTTGGAGTCTTACATCCGAGCATCCAAAAATCAATGTTTTTGCTTTCATACTCTACTCCTTTAAAAGTGCCGAAATAAATCATCATTTATTTTCCAAGATTTGTCAATAAAAAAACGGGACAATGTCCCGTTAAATATTATTGCACGATTTGAAAGTCCACCTCTTTTCCATCTAGATCTTTCATTTGTGCCCAAACTTTTATAATTGTCACTTCTGGAAATCTTTCTTTGATTAACGATTTTTCAATTTCCATATCCTTAAGCTGTTTTGCTTTTTCCTCTTCAGGGGTTTTTAAATCATGAGTTGTATATGCACCACAATCACTGTGATGAATAATAATAATGTTTTTTACTCCGTGTTTTTCGCAGGAAAGTCCGATTTCGTTTAGAATAAATTCTTTAGCATCTGGTGAGCCATCAGCAAGAACCTTTGCTGATCCTGCGTTAGAGATGACGTCACAATCGCCGAAATATCCATTTTCTTGCAGCCATTCAAGGGTTTTTCCCTGTAGGCGAAAATCCATACATTTTATCATAAGGTTGTTGCAGTGGTGTGACATATTTTTTAAAAGATATTATTATGTAATATTTATAGCAATAAAAATTTTAAAAGTAAATTACTTACTTTATATTATATGTTTTTTTAAGGTTTTGAATCCTATTATAAGATTCGTATATTCTTTTTTCGCTTATTTTTCCACTCTTAACAGCTTGATATAAGGCGTCAATTATTTTTGAGGGGGCTTCTTCGTCGTAGACTTTTATATTATTTGAAATTATAAGCATGTCACAGCCTGCATTCACTGCTTTTATTGCGGCGTTTTCTTGTCCATAGTGATCCGTAATAGCTCCCATTTGCATATCATCCGATATGACAACTCCCTTGAATCCGAGAACGTTTCTAAGTAATCCTTGGATAAATATAGGAGATAGGGTTGCTGGATTATCTTTATCAATATTTTGATTAACAATGTGGGCAGTCATTACAACATCATTATATCCATTTTTAATTAAATTTGCATAAGGAATAAGTTCTTTTGCGCTGTAAGTACTAGTGACATCAACCATTCCCAAGTGACTATCTGATGTAGAACTTCCATGACCCGGGAAGTGCTTAATAGCAGCAACAACTTCTTTTTGATGTAATCCATTTATAAACGAATTAGCATATAAAAACACCTTCATTGGATCGTCAGAAAAAGATCTTTCTAGATATCCTATAACAGGATTACTTGGGTTGGTGTTTACATCTACAACTGGGGCAAAATCCAAATTAAATCCAAGCTCCTTAAGTTCTGATCCAATTTTCTCACCTTCGGATTTTGCAATTTCGGTATTGTTTGTTTGTCCTATTTTTTCCGCACTCATTATATTGTTAAATCCATATTTTGGCTTTAATCTGTTTACGTATCCTCCTTCTGCATCAATACTTACAAATATTGATGAATTTGAAGAAAGCGATTTTATGTCGGTGATAAGTTTTTTGACTTGCTCTGGATTCTCAATGTTTCTTTTTATAGTATTATTTGATGGATTATCTTTATCAAAAAGAAGTATTCCTCCAATATTATTATTTTTTATTTCTTTTATTATATATGAATCTTTGTCTACTTCTGTACCACGAAAACCTACAACTAGCATTTGACCGATCATTTTTTTAAGCTCTTGATCTTTTGCTGCATTGCTTGTAGCAGCGTATGCTACTATTGTTGTTATAGAAAATAATGCAATAACCACAGCGGATATGATTAGTTTTTGATTGAATTTCATTGTTGCTTGTATTATAATTAGAATAATAATTGTTTATTTATAAATTATGAATCAAATAAAACAGATATGCAAATGCAATATTTGCGGAAATGTAGTAGAATTATTACACGCAGGAGCTGGACAGCTTGTTTGTTGTGGGCAACCCATGGAAATAATGCCCGAAAAGGAATTTGACGAAGGTACAGAAAAGCACTTGCCCGTAATAGAAAGAAGTGGAAATATAGTCAAAGCAACAGCTGGTAAGGTAATACATCCAATGGATGAAGATCATTTTATTGAGTGGATAGAGCTTACAATAGGAAGTATTTCTTACAGAAAGTTTTTAAAGCCCGGACAATTACCAGAAATAAAGATAGAAACATCAGATTTGGGTGAGGTTATAGCAAGAACGTATTGTAATATTCATGGTGTATGGAGCAATAACAAGGTCTCAGAAGTTTCTAATGGAAAAATCAACTTTAATCAATTTGAAAAAGTTGATATAAGGCTTGCAAAAGTGATTGAAGCTTCTTGTTTGGAGGGATCAGATAAGTTAATAAAATTAACTGTTGAACTTAATGGTGAAACTAGACAAATACTCGCTGGGATAGGCAAGTTTTACAAGCCAGAAGAATTAATTGGGAAAAGAATAGCAATAGTTGCTAATCTTGAGCCACGAATGCTTCTAGGACAAGAAAGTCAAGGAATGGTATTAGCGGCTCACGATGAACAATCTCTTTCTGTTTTAATAGTAGATAAGGAGATTTCCTCGGGAGTAAGAATAAGTTAATAATTAAAAGTTAAAATAAACAATATGATAGAAAACGAGAAGACAAAAAATCAAAATGTTATTAAGATATTAGGCTATATAGGAATCACTATACTGGTTCTTGGTATTATTTATGCTATGGTGTCTTTTGATTTTTTCGGCAACAGTAAAGAAGAAAAAAAACCTGAAAATAATAACACAATTACTAATAACAATAAAAAGATGGATGAATTAAAAATAGAAACATTAAAAGAAGGAACTGGAACAGTGACTACAAAGGCGGGAGATACTATTAGTGTGCATTATGTGGGAACATTAACCGATGGAAAAAAGTTTGACTCAAGTGTTGATAGAAAGACTCCTTTTGAATTTACTGTTGGTGCGGGACAAGTTATAAAAGGATGGGACCAGGGCTTGCTTGGTATGAAAGTTGGTGAAAAAAGAAAATTAACAATACCTTCTAGTCTTGCATATGGAGACAGAGAGATTAGTGGTTTAATACCAGCAAATTCAACTTTGATTTTTGAAGTAGAATTGCTAGAAATAAAGTAATAGTAAGCGGACTATCATAGTCCGTTTTTTTGTTCAAAAACAGGTTTTAAGATTCTTTTTTTTATGATACATTTTAATTGTGATTTATGTTTATAAAAGTTAAAGTAATTCCATCATCAAAGAAGGATTCTATTACTGCAAAAGGGCACGATTCATTTGAAATATGCGTACGCGAAAAACCCGTGCAAGGAATGGCTAGTTTGAGAACGCTAGAAATTTTGGCAGACTATCTTAAAGTTAAGAAAGAACGAATAAGATTAGTAAAAGGTTTTAAACAGAGAAGTAAAATCTTTGAAATATTGGAATAAAATGGTAAGTGAAAAAATAATACCTATATATAAGCCCATTGGTTTCTCAAGTTTTGATATAATCCGAAGGTTTAAAAAAGAGACTGGTTTTGTGGGCAAGATTGGACATGGAGGAACTCTAGATCCATTTGCTTGTGGAGTTTTAATATTACTTTTAGGAGACGCGACTAAAAAGTTTGACGAAGTTATAAGTTGGAATAAAACATATTTGGTTGGGATAAGATTTGGAGCAATGTCATCATCACAAGATATTGCAGGCGATATTAAAATGGCAAATTGTAATAAGATACTGCTTTCTGAATTAAAGGAAAAATTATCTCAATTATCAAATAAAAATCTTATTCAAAAAGTTTCTCCTTTTTCTGCAGCAAAACATAATGGAAAGCCTTTGTATAAATTAGCAAAAAAAGGAATTATAATTGAAAAAAGTAAAGAAATATCAATAGGAGATATAGAAATAATTTCTTATAGATGGCCCCTCTTAACTATTAGAGTTAATTGTTCGCGTGGAGCATATATGAGACAATTTGCAGAAGATATTGGAAATGAATTTGGGTGCAAGTGTTTTGTATATTTTTTAGAAAGAGAAAAAGTAGGAAAATATAATATTAAAAGTTGTTATAAAATAGATAAATTAAATAGTATTTTAGAAAAATGATAGATGAAATTAATCAGTTGTTAATAAATAAAGCTTTAATGGCGAGTATACTTGGGTGGTTCATGGCCCAAACCGCTAAAGCAATTTTTTTAACAATAAAAAGTAAAAGATTTAGATTTAATTTATATTCATTACCGGGTGGATTTCCTTCTTCACATACAGCAACGTGTGTTGGACTCGTGACGGCAATTGGATTGGTTGATGGATTCAATAGTTCTTTGTTCGCCATTTCAGTAATATTAGCAGTTTTTATCATATATGATGCAAAAGTAATAAGAGTTGCGGCTGGCAAACAAGCTCAATCATTGAATAAGGTTTTAGAGATGATTGAAGAAGACACTGGAGAAAAAATGGAAAAATTAAAAGAAATACTAGGGCATAGCTTACTAGAGATACTATGTGGGGGATTGGTAGGAATTCTGGCAGCATTAATAGTTGTAGGTGTATGGTAGAAATCCCCAAGGAATATAAAGATGGTTTTAAGTATTTTCTAGGTACTAAGATAGATTTATCCAAAAAGCCACTTATCCCCAGAATTGAGACTGAATTCTGGGTCAAACAAGCGATTGAAGAAATTTCTAAAAAGCAATCACATTGCCTAGATTTGTTTTCTGGATCAGGATGTGTTGGTGTTGCTGTATTAAAAAATACGGATTCTTATTGTGATTTTGGAGAGTTGAACGAAGATTTTTTAGAACAGATTGAGATTAATACTAACTTGTCAGCTATTAATTCTTTAAGGTATAGTATCCTTAAGACAAATATTTTTTCTGGAATTAGTAAGAAATATGACTATATATTGGCTAACCCCCCCTATATTGCTGAAAGTAGAATAAAAGATGTTGGATTAGATGTATTAGCCTTTGAGCCTAAAATGGCTTTATTCTCTGGAGTGGATGGAATGAGTGTCATAAGGATATTTTTGAACGATGCCAAAAAATATTTAAATAAGAAAGGTGTTATTTATATGGAGTTTGATCCTCAACAAAAATTTGAAATAGATGGTTTGTTGAAAAATAATAAATATTCTAATTGGGACTTTTCCTGCGATCAATTTGGATTAATTAGATTTGTACGAATAGTCTTGTAGCTTAAAATGGATTACTTAACTTATATTTTATTAGGTTTATTGCAAGGTGTTTTTGAATGGCTTCCTATTTCTAGCAAGGGAATAGTTTCGCTCTATGTGAACTATTCGGGCATTCAAGGAGTTAATCCGTTGGATTTGGCTTTATTTTTACATTTAGGAACACTTCTTGCGACTCTTATTTATTTTTGGAAAGATATATGGGACTTAATATTATTAAAAGATAAAAAGTTTGTAAAATTCTTTATAATTGTTTCAATAATTTCTGGCACATTGGGTTTTGTAATTTACAAATTAACAAAAGATTTTGCTGTCGGTTCAAGTTTATTACTTGTTGTTGGCTTGGGGCTACTTTTAACATCTTTTTTCCAGAGCAAGAAAATTAAATTAAAGTTAAGTGGTACTATGTCGGCAGTGGTAGTAGGATTACTGCAGTCTTTATCTGCAATTCCCGGAGTTTCTAGATCTGGGTCAACAATTTTTGGACTCTCACTAAGCGAAAACGATCCAGAAAAAATATTAAGATACTCTTATTTGATTTCTATTCCGGTGGTACTTGGAGCTGATGTTTATTTACAGAGAGAAAATTTAGTTCAGTTTAGTCCAGAAGTAATAGTTGCAGTAATCTCTAGTTTTATATTTGGAATATTAACCTTAAAAATATTGCTAACTTTTTCAAAAAAAATTAATTTCGCATTATTTACCTTAATTTTTGGAATACTTTGTATATTAGGAGCTTTTCTTGATTATATTCTTTAAAATTATGAAAGCTAGTAGATTAGTAAAAGAATTATTTAATTCGGGAGATGAAAAACAAGCAAGAATATTGTCTGGTTTTTTCAAAACGGGAAAAGGGCAATATGGTGAAGGGGATATTTTTTTGGGCATAAGGGTTCCAGTAATAAGAGAGATTTCCTCTAAATATGTGGAAATGGATATTGATGAAATTCAAAAATTGCTCAATTCAAAGTTTCACGAAGTGAGATTTGCTGGGCTTGTTATTCTTGTTAAAAAATTTGAAAAGTCTATCACGAATGAAAAAGAAATAATAGTTAATTTTTATTTAAAAAATATCTCACATAATATAAATAATTGGGATTTGGTAGATTTGTCTTGTCCGCAAATAATAGGAAGATATATTTTTGAAAAAAAAGAAAATTCTATTCTTTTGAAACTAGCACAATCTTCTAATTTATGGGAAAGGCGAGTTGCGATTGTGTCTAATCTGTATGCAATAAGAAAAAGTGATTTCAATAATACTCTCTTAATAGCAGAAATATTGTTATACGATACGCATGATTTAATAAACAAGGCAGTAGGATGGATGCTGCGCGAAGTTGGAAAAAAAGATATAGAAACAGAAAAAGAATTTCTTAAAAAGTATTTTAAAGACATGCCAAGAGTTTCTCTTAGATATGCAATAGAGAGAATGGATAATAAAGAGAAAATTTATTTTATGAATAAAGAAAACAATTAGGGTGCATTTTAATTTTAGGTTTTTATATGGTATTATAAAGACAATAGTATGAATACAAATCTAATTTTTTTCATAATAGCTATATCGTCGGTTGTTGTTTTTTTAGGGGTAAATTACGTTTTTGCCAAAATAGCAAAAAAGAAAGCTATTAGAGCTTCTCTTTCGTTTACTTTGTTTTTAGTTAAGATGCCTGTTAGTGATGACGGGGTTTCTTCTAATATAAAAGAGGAAATAAAGGTAATGGAAGATTTCTATGAGAGCTTGGTATCCCTTAAAAATGAAAAAATATTTGGTGCCCCTTCTTGGATTACGCTTGAGATATCTAAAGTCGGAGAAGAAATAGGTTTTTACATAGCAATTCCAAAGGATTTTGAAGATTTTGTAGAAAAGAAAATATATAGTCTTTATCCCGATTGCCAACTTGAAAAGGTAAATGATTATAATATCTTTTCGCTTCGTGAGGAAATATTTTGCGGATATCTTAAAACTTTCAAACCAATTTTTTTGCCGATAAAAACATATCCTCAAATGGAAACCGATCCTTTGTCTAGTGTGACAAACGTTTTGACCAAATTAAAACAAGGAGAAGAAGTCTCTATTCAAATAGTAATAAGAGGAAGTAATAACAACTGGCAGTCAAGAGCCCGAGACATAATTGAAAAAGTTGCAACTGAAAATAAGAGCTTAAACCAAGCTGTTTCGGAAACAGGAATATTTAAAATATTTTTTTCTGGAAATAAAAAGGACGAGAGTAATCTCTCCACCAAAAGAGTTGATAGTGAATTAGTAAGTAGTCTAGAATCAAAACTAGTAAAAAATAACTTTGAAACTAATATAAGGGTAATAGTTTCGGCTTTAAGTAAGGACAGGGCTGAAAATGTTTTTACTCAGATAACAAATACCTTTGATCAATATGGTTCTTCAAAACTTAATAATTTTAAGGTTTATAAGACACTTGGAGGAGAAACAACACGTGATATTGTCTATAAATATAGTTTTAGGCTTTTTGATGAAGATAAATCTTTTGTTTTGAATAGTGAAGAATTAACTAGCGTTTTTCATTTTCCATTAATGAACACAAAAACACCTAGTTTAATAATGCTTAAAGCAAAATGTGCCAGTGCGCCAGCAAATATTGGAAAGGATGGAATAATTCTTGGAATAAATAAATATAGAGAAGAAGCGAAAGAAATAAGAATTAAAAAAACAGATAGAAGAAGACACTTATATGTAATTGGTCAGACAGGGACTGGAAAATCCGTTTTTCAATCCAATATGATTGAGCAAGATATTCTGGCAGGAGAGGGGGTTGGCGTTATAGATCCTCATGGTGATTTAATTGACGATATTTTAGGTAAAATACCTAATAATAGAATAGAGGATGTGGTATTATTTGATCCATCAAACTTGGATAGAGTAGTTGGTTTGAATATGCTTGAATATGATCCAAAATTTCCTGAACAAAAAACCTTCATTGTGAATGAGCTTATAAATATTTTTGATAAGCTTTATGATTTAAAACAAACAGGAGGTCCATTGTTTGAGCAATATACAAGAAATGCTCTAATGCTTTTAATGGATGACCCAAACGAAACTTATACTTTAATGGAGGTTCCGAAGGTTCTTTCGGATGAGAAGTTTAGACATAAACTACTTGCGAAATGTAATAATATTTTAGTAAAAGAGTTTTGGGAAATGCAAGCCGAAAAAGCTGGAGGAGAAGGATCGCTTAAAAATATGGTTCCTTATATTACCTCAAAGTTTGACACTTTTATTTCTAATGATTACGTAAGACCTATTATTGGGCAGGCAAAAAGTACATTTAATTTCCGGGAAATAATTGATAATAAAAAAATATTTTTAGTTAATTTGAGCAAGGGAAGACTCGGTGAAATAAATAGTTCCTTAATTGGTTTGATAGTGACAGGTAAAATAGCAATGGCAGCTTTTTCAAGGGTGGATACTCCCGAAGATAAAAGAAATGATTTTTATCTATACATAGATGAGTTTCAAAATTTCGCAACTGACAGTATTTCAACTATTCTTTCCGAGGCACGAAAATACAAATTATGCTTAACGATAGCTCATCAATTTATTGGGCAACTTCCACAAAAAATACGTGATAGTGTTTTTGGAAATGTAGGAACAATGGCAGTATTTAGAATAGGAGCAGAAGATGCTCAGTTTGTAGAAAAGCAGTTCCAGCCAACTTTTTCCGCGCGGGATCTTATAAACATAGGAAATAGAAATTTTTATACAAAATTAATGATAGATGGTGAAATTTCTAAACCATTTAATGTTATGACTATTGCTCCATCTCCAACTGATAATATGAGGGCTGCAGATATAAAACAATATTATTTTCTTGTATATGGACGAGACAGATTTTTTGCTGAAAAAGATATTAAAGAGCGGAGATTATTTATTGACTTAATGTAAGTGGTATTTTATTATTAACAAATATGGAAAAATTTTTTCTTAAAAGATTTGAAAGACCAGAAAGAGGAAATGGATCCTCAGATTTTTTGTTTGATCAGGCTGCGGAAGCAAGAAGGAAGCTTGCCAAAGCTTATCATCCTGATATATCTCCAGGGGGAGAAGAAAAAATGAAAGAAATAAATTCGGCTTTTGATATTGGAGATTACGAATATGTAATAAAAGAATTTGGTTTGTTGAAGGAAAAAAATGGGGTAAGGGAAGAAGAGAATACTTATTTACAAGAGAATAGGAAAGAAGTAATGGAAATATTAGACAAGTATCCGGAAGTAGCCGAAGAGGTTCTTGAAGCAATGAAAAAAGGCAATTATAGAGATGTTGTTGATATATTATTGAATAAATTAGAAGAGAGTGGAATTCCGAGATCAGTAAGATTTATAAAAGAAAAATCCTCACCAAGTCAGAAAAAAGAGAACTCTAAAAGTTCTATAACAAATACAAAAGGAGGAGATAGTAATGATACATATTCCAAATTATCAAACGTTCAGACTATGTTGGCTGAGATGAGAGCAATGAATAGCAACCATGAGAATGAAGAAGAAATAGTCAAAAACGAACAGCGAGATAAAGTACAAGACCTTCATAATGGGGGCGAAAAAGTAAAAGTTATTAATTTTGGAGGGAAGGATAAAAAAAAGGATGCATCGCCTAAGAACTTGAAAGAATGGAATCCTGTAAGTGTAAAAGAAAACCCAGTTGGATTTATTACTGAGATTTTGGACAATATCCAATTACAAATTAAGAATAAAAGAGAAATAGTATTACCCAGAAAAGCTCTTGGCGTGGTTGTTAAGCTTCTTGAAAGGGAACTTGATTCTACAATTGAAGAAGATGCACGAATAATAAATTCTGCAAAAAATGCTTTTGAAGGTGATGACATGGATTCAATTTTAATGGAGTTGCATTTGGCGCAAGATTTTTTTAGAGTTGATAAAGTTTTTAAAGATTTTTATAAAGAAAAAAAAGATACAACTATCTCTGCTACTCCCATTAACCCAGTTGATTCTATTGCTAAAAAACCTACAGAAAAGATAACTGAAAAAAATACTAAAACTTCAGAGGATATATACGAGAATGAATATGAAAAATTAGCCAATGATATCAAGGAAATAAGAGAAAAAATAAGCAATACTGATGGTGATTATACTATTAGTGATTTTATGACAATGAGAAAGAGTAAAGCTAAGGAAGGTATAGGTAGTGAGGTATACTCAAAGAGCAATAGAGATGGTCTTAATAGAGATAATTTTAATAGGGCAGTTGAAAAGCCATCTATTTCGGAAAATGCTAGCTTGAATAATGTAAAGAATAACCAAAGGATAGAGAGAAAAATAGAAGCCAAAGGAGATATCGTCACCGATACTAACAAAGAAAAAAGTAGGCAACCAGCAAGTAGGGTGAAAGATATGTTAGGGATGGTGGCGAGAATGGAAGAATTACGAAAAGAACAAATAAAAAAAATTAAAATATCTGAGAGACTAGGAATTGAAAATATTGGAAATGTAGAAATTGATAAAGACTATCTAGCGACTGAACAAAAATTTAAAAAAATGAAGGCAGACTTTTCTTCTGACTACAATATGGATATAAAAGAGGTAGATGAAAGAGTAGAAACGTTAAATCAAGAAATTAAAGAGAGAAGATCCGCTTTCAATAAGGAGAAAGCAAGTGAGTATATGCAACACTTAAAAAAGATTGTTGAATATCAGAAAGAATCACTACCAGAAAACAAAAAAATACTTTTTGAAAAGATGGTTTCGGTTGCTAAGAATAAGAGAGCGCAAGTAATTGTAGGAGCAATAATATTAGGAATATCGGTAGTTATTCCAGAAGCTGGGGGAATAGCTTGGCTTACAGGTGGGCTTGTAAAAGGAATTTTACCAGCTGACCTGGGTATCCATTTTAAAGTAATTGGAGGTACTATCGGTGGCTATGTAGCAAAAGAAGGATTAGAAACTATTTATACTAAACTGCTTGACTATAAAGGGAAAGTTGTAAAAAAAGTGGAAAATATCCTTGATGAGAACATTGTTGATGATAAAATTAAAAAAACAGCTAATTTTAGCAAAGCAAAAAGTGTGGGGTTTTTTAATGATTTTGATACCCTAGAAGTTAAAAATAACTTTATAGAAGTAAAAAAACAAATAATTGAATCATAAAACTATGAATCCAAAAGAAAAAATTTCAATTCACTGTAAGGACATAATAAGAGAATTAAACTTGGAATATCTTCCTGAAGATGAGCAAGTAAAAATGATTGAAGAGATGAGTGATGTTGTGTATGAAAAAATAATTTTAAAAGTACTAGAAAAGCTTACGGATGAAGACTCTGTGGCTTTAACAAATTTTCTTAGTCAAGAAAAACTTGAAGATGCAACAAATTTTATAAATGAAAGAATCCCCAACTTTGAAGAAATAATAGATGACGAGATAACTAATTTTCAGGAAGAGTTAATTAAATTTTCAAAATAATGTTGATCAAAAAAATAGGAGGAAATAATAATAGTGAAGAGGGCGATACAGAAGAGGTAAAAAATAACTCCATTAATGATGAGGATGAGTTTTCTCCTGTTTCTGAAGATGATATCATTGCGCATGAAGAAAAACTAATCGCAAAAGAAAAACAAAAAACACCAATTTCTAATTTTATTGATTCAGTTTTAAATAAAAGGAAAGAAGAAAAAGTATTAATAGAACATTTTGAAAAACCAAAACCTTCTGTTGATGAAACTAAAAAAGAAAAAGATCAGATAGAGGCTTTAGTTGAAATGGCAATGAAGGATGGGGTTGAAAAAGCTGTTGAAGTTGCTAAAAAAAGTAAAAGCCCTTATATAATAGACGCTTTTCACGATAGACTTATTGAAGAAATGAGAAAGAATGGTAAAATGTAAAAACCGCTAAAGGCGGTTTTTAAAAGATTAATATGTCAGAGAATATACTTAAAAAATTAAATAAAGAACAAAAAAAGGCAGCGATTTTTGGTGAAGGACCATTGATGGTTGTGGCTGGGGCAGGAACAGGAAAAACGACAGTTCTAACAAGTAGAATTATTAATCTAATAGAAAGAAAAAATATTAAGCCAGAAGAAATACTGGCTTTGACTTTTACTGAAAAAGCAGCTCAAGAAATGCAGGATAGGGTAGAATCTATGTTGCCTTTTGGTTATTATGATTTCTGGATATCAACCTTTCATTCTTTTGCAGATAAAATATTGAAAAACTATGGTTTGGGTATAGGAATACCAACTGACTACAAATTATTAGAACAAACTGGAAGTTGGATACTTATGAGGCAAAACTTTCATAAGTTTGGTTTTTTAAAAGAATATAGACCGCTAGGAAATCCAACAAAGTTTATTCATGCGTTGATTTCTCATTTTAATCATTGCAAAACCGAAGGAATTTATCCTGAAAATTATAGAGATTATGCCGAGTCATTGAAAAATGATATGGATAGCATTTTTGTTGCAGCGAAAAAAAAGAGGAAGACGGAAGAGAAGGAAGTAGAATTAATAGAAGATGATCTAAGATTAGTTGAAAGAGCAAGAATAGAAGAACTTGCCATGGCGTATGAAACATATCAGCAATTATTACTAGATAATAGTTGTCTAGATTTTGGCGATTTGATAAATTATGCAATAAAACTTTTGGAGAAAAAACCTGAGATACTTGCAAAATTTAGAAAGCAATTTAAGTATGTATTAGTGGATGAATTTCAGGATACTAATTGGGTTCAGTACGAATTGATTAAAAAGATTGCTTATCCAAAAAATAACATAAACGTATTCGCAGACGACGATCAAAGTATATTTTCTTTTCAAGGGGCATCTTTTAATAATGTCTTAAGATTTAAAAGAGATTATCCAGAGTCGGAAGATGTTGTATTAATAAAAAATTATCGCTCTCCCCAAAATATACTTGATTTGGCATATAATTTTATTCAGTATAATAATCCAAACAGATTAGAATATCAACTTAACGAAATTAACGAAATAAAACAGCGAGCTAAAGAAAGAGGCGTTGATTTGTCTAGTTTTAAAAAAATTGATAAGCGATTAATAAGTCCAAATAAAAAAGAGGGAGATATTGAATTGCTTAGTTTTGAAACAGCAGATGAGGAAATAACGGGAGTTGTAAGTAAGATATGGGAAATAAAAGAGATTGATAATACAGTGACTTTTTCTGATTTTGCGATACTTACACGAACAAATGAATCTGCCAATAGTTTTAGTAGGGCACTTGATAGAGCCGGAATGCCTTATCAGTTTTATTCGTCAAAAGGGCTTTATACACACCCTTTAATTTTGGATATGATTTCGTATTTTAGAGTCTTGATTGATTTTTATGATTCAAGTAGTTTTTATAGAATATTAAGAATGCTGCCACTCGATTTTTCTCCCGAAGATGTCGCAAAAATTACTCAATATAGTAATAAAAAGGGATTACCGGTTTTTGAAACGATACAACAGGAAGAATTATTATCACAAATGGCGAGAGATGACAGAAAGAATCTTGAAGATTTGATATTGTATATTAGAAAGCATTATAGATTGTCTAGAGAAAAAAATGTTGCAGAAGTTTTTGTAAATATGTTGGAAGATCTAGGTTATTCTAGATGCTTAGCGGCGGCAACGGAAGAAAATCTTCATAATTGGGAAGTAATATATCAGTTTTACGAAAGAATAAAAGATTTTGAAAATACTCACATTGATGCAAAATTAATTGCATTTGTAGAACAAATGCAAATGGAATTAGATTCTGGAGAAGAGGGAAATTTTAAGATAAGCCTTGATGATTCCTTTGATTCTGTAAAGATAATGACAGTCCATTCGGCAAAGGGACTTGAGTTTGAATATGTTTTTTTGACAAATCTAGTTCATAGAAAGTTTCCTTCTGACCAAAGAAAAGAGCCAATAGAAATACCAGAAAAATTAATTAAAGAGGTATTACCAGAAGGAGATACTCACTTACAAGAAGAGAGGAGATTATTTTATGTTGGATTAACTAGAGCCAAAAAAGGATTATACCTTACATGGGCATCAGATTATGGCGGAAAGATATTAAAAAAACCTTCAAGATTTTTACTAGAGAGCAAGCTTATTAGTGAAGATGTTCTTGAGAAGCAAAAACTGACTAAAATAGGAGGAAATTCCTATGGGAAAAATTTTTGTTTTAAATTGGAATCAAATGAAACAAAAGGGAATAATAATGTTAAAAAATTTCTGCCAGATCACTTTTCTTTTTCTCAATTAGCTTCATTTGAAAATTGCCCCTTGCAATACAAGTTTATGCATATTCTAAAAATACCCACAAAGGGTAAGTCAAATTTTAGTTTTGGAAAAAGTATACATAACTCTTTACATAAGTTTGTTGCTAATTACTATAATGGCAAATGTCCTTCTATAGAAGAGCTGCTTGCAATATATAAATCCGAATGGATTAACGATTGGTATGAAGATAAGCGGGAACAAGAAATGTTTTTTGAAAATGGAAAAAGAATAATAGCTAATTTTTACGAGGATTTTATAAGTAAAAAACCAGAAATATTTACTTTTGATGGATTGCCAGCTCTTGAAAAAACTTTTTCTTTAAAAATAAATGGAAATAGCGTTATTGGGGCAATAGATAGAATTGATAATATAGGTGGCGGGGTTGAGATTATGGATTATAAAACAGGAAATCCAAAAACTAGTTTGGGAACCGATGAAAAATTTCAACTTTTAATATACTATTTAGCTGCTAGAAGAATTTTTAATTTGGAAGTAAAAAAACTAACGTTTTTTTATGTGGAAAACGGCTCTAAATTTTCATTTGAGCCGAAAAATGGGGATGAAGAGAAAACAGAAAAGAAAATTGCTGATATAATAAATAAAATAAAGAGAAGTAGTTTTAAGCCGACAGCTGGATGGCATTGTCAGTTCTGTGACTTTAAAAATATTTGTTCTCATAAAAAATTGTAAGAAATCAAAAAATAATATGAAAACTACGCAAAAAAACATAACCGTTTTGGGTGATGGAGCGTGGGCGACAACTCTTGCTGGACTTGCTAAGAAAAACGGACACAGTGTGGTTGTATGGAGTGCCTTTCCTGATTATTTAGATGAACTAGATAAAACATTAATAAATAGGGTATATATGCCCGGAATCAAAATTCCAGAAGGTGTTGTATTTGAAAAAGATATTGGAAAAGCTATTGAATTTGGTGATATAGTAATTTTTGCTATTCCTTCTAAATTTTTTAGAGATATTGCAAAAAAGGTGAAAAATCTAGAAATTTCCTTGAAGGGAAAGGTTTTTGTAAATGTCTCAAAAGGAATAGAACAAAAAACCTTAATGAGAATGACAGAGGTGTTAAAAGAAGAATTGGGTAAAATTAATACAGCTGTACTCTCTGGTCCTACTATTGCAATTGAAGTGGCAAAAGAATTACCAGCTTTAATAGTTGCTGCTTCAAAAAGTAAAAAAATAGCTAAAGAGTTGCAAGAAATTTTTTCAAATGAATATTTTCGTGTATATACAAGTAGCGATGTAATTGGTGTTGAAATGGGAGGACCTCTTAAGAATATAATTGCAGTTGTTGCGGGAATTTCTGATGGACTTGGTTTTGGCTCTAATGCGAAGGCTGCTATATTATCTAGAGGAATTGTAGAAATCCAAAGGTTGGGGCAAGTAATGGGCGCGAAGAAGAAAACTTTTTCTGGACTCGCTGGATTAGGAGATCTTTCAACTACTTGCATAAGTCCTGATAGTAGAAATAGAACATTTGGAGAGAGAATAGGAAAAGGAGAAAAAATGAACGATATTGTAAAATCAACCTCAGCGATAATAGAAGGTGCAACAACAGCTGAAGCAATATATGAATTGAGTAAAAAATATAAAGTAGAAATGCCAATAACCGAACAGGTTTATAATATCCTTTATAAAAATAAAAATCCCAAACAAGCAATGATAGATCTTATGACTAGAGAAAGAAAAGCGGAGTAATTTTACTAGCGAATTTTTAGCTTGAAGTATATTGTGTTTTAGGGTAAATTTAATCTATAATAATAAAACGATAAACGAAAATGAAGGTTAATATTTTTATTGAGAATCCAAAAGGCAGTCACAATAAATACGAATTAGACAAAGAAACAAACAGAATAATGCTTGATAGAACTTTGCATTCTGCTGTCTATTGGCCATTTGAATATGGTTTTATTGAAAACACATTAGCTGACGATGGTGATCCATTAGATGTAGTTGTTTTGTCCGAGAGTCCAACCTTCCCCGGATGTACAATTCCTTGCAGAATAATAGGAATGCTTAATATGGAAGATGAAGCTGGTCTTGATTATAAGATAATTGCTGTGCCAGACGATAAGATTGACCCTAGATTTAAAGAAATACAAGATATTTCTGATGTCGGAGAACACTACAAAAAAGTGATTCAAGAATTTTTTGAGACATATAAAAGACTTGAATCTGGTAAGTGGGTAAAAATTACTGGATTTGAATCAAAAGAGATTGCCGAAAATATTATTGAAAAATCACGTATAAATAAATAATTTTTAATTCAAAAATATATAAATGGAATATACTGTTGATAAAGAAAAATGCATTGGATGTGGTAGTTGCAACCTAGCTTGTCCAAACGGAATGGGGATGGGCAGCGATGGGAGAGCTACTGTATTATCAAATGCCGAAGTTGAAGAGTGCGGAGGAACAGATTTATGTCCATATGGTGCAATTGTAGAAGAGGACGAGGGAAAGGCAATATAGATTGATATTAAACGGCTCGCTTTAAGTGAGTCGTTTGTATTTACATTAATTGATTTTGGGCGTAGTATGATTTTATTGATAAAAATATGAAAATAACAAAAGAAACAAAGCTTGATATAATATTGGAAATAAAAGGAGCAGAAGAAATATTATTAAATTATGAAGTTCCTTGTCTTTCTTGTCCTTACGCAAGATATGAATTGTCAGAATTAAATATCGGTTTTATATGCGAGAGATACGACATTGATTGCGAAAAATTACTTAGCGAATTAAATAAATTGACTGAAACAAAATAAAAAATGAAGAGAATAGCTTATATTGTGATGGTTATTCTTATTGTATGTAATGTTATTAGTTGGTCGTATTTATTTTTGGAAAAAGATAACCTTTTTAAGGTTGTCTTTTTTAATGTTGGTCAGGGGGATGCAATTTTTATAGAAACTCCCGAAAAAGAACAGATAATAATTGATGGAGGTGCTGATTATAATTTGGTTGCCAGCAAAATATCAAAAATAGTTCCATTTTGGGACAAGCAAATTGATGCTGTTGTATTAACCCATCTTGATTCAGATCATATGAATGGATTATTCGGCGTAATTGAGAAATACAAAATAAAAAATGTACTGTGGACCGGAAAAGGAAAAGAAGGAAGTGAAGAAAAACTTAGTAATTGGAAAAAATTGATTAAAAGAGAAGTGATAGAAAATAGGGCGAATGAGGTATTGGTGAAAAAAGGGAAAAAGATAATAGCTGAGAACTTATCTTTGGATTTTTTATTGCCAGAAGAAATTAAAGATGATAAAGATAAAAATTCTAATGAAGATTCTTTAGTAGTAAGACTTTGCTATTTAGAAACCTGTTTTCTATTTACGGGTGATATTTCTTTTAATGAAGAAAAAAAGCTAATAGGTGAAAATTTAAAAGCAGATATATTAAAGGTTTCGCATCATGGGTCCAAATATGGATCTTCGGATGAATTTTTAAAGTCTGTTTCTCCTAAGATAGCAGTAATAAGTGTGGGAAAAAACAATTATGGACATCCTGATTCTGGTACAATAGAAAGGATAAGTAATGTGGGTGCAAAGATTATCAGGACTGATATGAAGGGAGACATAACTATATATTCGGACGGAAAAAATTATGGAATTGTTTATCAAAAATTAGGTGAATAGACCTATTAACAGAAAGGTTAAAGAATGTTATAAAATAGATGGTCCTATATTTTAAATTTCCTAACAAATTTATATAGGGAGCCTTACTTTTTCAACTGTTGTGGCAGTTGAAATCGGTGCCCACTTTAAAAGTGGTTAGGGACTTTCTAATAATATAGGACCATACAAGCGTCTCTATGGGCGCTTTTATTGAAAAAAATAGGGGCGTTTAGCTCAGCTGGCTAGAGCGTTGCGTTCACATCGCAGAGGTCACAAGTCCGAGTCTTGTAACGCCCACATATTTTGATTTTTTAGATAGCGTAATATTTATGCGGGAGTAGCTCAGTTGGCAGAGCGTCTGCTTCCCAAGCAGAAGACCGCGGGCTTTATTCTTTTAGAATAAAGGACGGAGGACTGACTGAGTCCGAGTCGGGTTGCTAAAATTTTCCAGCAGGAAAATATTTTGCAAAAATCCCGTCGCTTTAAATATTGTGTGAGTCATGCAGTTGTTTATTATGCGGGAGTAGCTCAGTTGGCAGAGCGTCTGCTTCCCAAGCAGAAGACCGCGGGTTCAAATCCCGTCTCTCGCTCAAAATTAGAAAAGGAAAGACGGGATTTGAAGGCGGAAGCCTGTCTGAGGCTGAGCCAGGTCGGAGCAATCCGCCAGTAGGCGGATATGCGATGAGAATCCCGTCTCCCGCTCATTTTAAATTATTGGATGTGTGGCGGAATTGGCAGACGCGTACGTTTCAGGTGCGTATGAAGTAATTCATATGGGTTCGACTCCCATCACATCCACAGCTTTATTGACTTTTATGTCTTTAGTTGGTAATCTTTTGTTATTGGATAATTTGAATTGAGCATTTAATTATGCTCTTTTTTTACAGGTATTATAATTTTGAAAAGAAATGAGCTTAAAAACATTAATGATTAAATTTGGAAGATTGCTTAGGAATAAATATTTTTTAGGAGTGGCTATTATTTTGATAGTCTTGTTATTGATATGTATATTGTTTTTTAAAAATGCAACTTTAATGAATATGGCTAGTATTTTTAGAAATCCTGTATTTTGTGAAAGTATAGGCGATGAAATTACCAGAGATACTTGCTATTTTAATTTTGCCTTACATTATGAAAATTCGTCTGTTTGCGAAAAGATGAATAAAAACTTGGTAAAAAACTTGTGCTTTGCTATAGGGAAAAGAGATTCAATCCTTTGTGAGCAGGTTGAAACAATTGAGGCTAGAGATGCATGCTACCTAAATATAAATAGATTTAAGCCAGATCTTTTTAATTGTCCTAAGATACAAAATGAAGTTGATAGGGATGATTGTTTTGCAACAATTGCAAGGGCAAAGAATGACATAGCGGTTTGTGATAATATAAAAAACGAACGAGATAAAAATGCTTGTAAGTCTAGCTTTAAAAATTAGCAAAAGGCGTGAATACGCCTTTTTGTTATTTATGGTATAATTAGACCTAATAAGAATAAGTATTTTCGTATGAGCAAAAAACTTTTATTTATATTAATAGTTTGTGTATTAATTGGATTTTTTATTTTTAAATCAAACGATAAACCAATTATTCATAGCTTTGACGATTGTGTTCGTGAGTCGGGCATTATAATGGAGTCATATCCAAGGCAATGTAAATCTTTCGATGGGAAAATTTACGTGGAAGAAATAAAAAATATAAATGAAGAGCCTACCATAAAAATTAACGAAATAGTTAATGGAACGGTAATAAACTCTCCCCTAATCATAAGAGGAAGCGCGAGAGGAAAATGGTTTTTTGAGGCATCTTTTCCTGTTAAATTAGTTGATAAACAAAACAATCTAATTGCGAGTGGTATTGCTATGGCAACTGGCGATTCCCTAACTGATGATTTTGTGCCTTTTGAATGTAGGCTTGATTTTAGTATTTCTGAGAAAACGGAGGGTGTATTAGTATTTAAAAACGATAACCCATCGGGGATACCCGAGAACGATATCTATTACAGAATTCCTGTGATAATTAATGTGAATGGCAATGCAACAAAAATAAAAGTCTATTTTGCTAATGATAATTTAGATAAAGATGTTACTTGCGAGAAGGTGTTTTATACTGAAAGAAATATCACTAACACAAAAACAATAGCTACTGCAGCAATTGAAGAATTATTAAAAGGTGTCACTGAAAAAGAAGCGAAAGAAGGATATAGAACTTTAATCAATAGTGGGGTAAGATTAAATAAACTTGTAATTCAAGATGGTGTTGCTAAGATTGATTTTAGCGAACAGTTAGGTACGGGTGTTGGTGGCTCATGTAGAGTAAGTTTTATAAGAAAGCAAATTGAGGAAACTCTAAAGCAGTTTTCAACTGTAAAGAACGTAATAATTTCTATTAATGGAGATTCAGAATATATATTGCAGCCATAATACAAAATTATGAACGATTTAAATAATGCAGCGGTTCTTAATATGTATTGAATAAAAAAATAAAAGTAGTATCATTGTACTTATGAAAAAGTTTAAATATAAATGTGTCTCAATTTGGAGCTGGTCTGCCGAACACGTGACAAGAGTTTTGAATGAATATGCTGATGATGGATGGGAATTATTTTTCGTAGTTGGGTGTTGGCATTACCTTAGAAAAGAAGTTGATTAATAATAAAAATAAAAATAACTAAAATGGAAGGAATAATCATAATTTCAATATTAATATTATTAGTAATTTTGCTCTCTGGTTTAAGAGTTATAAAAGAATACGAAAGAGGTGTTATATTTTCTTTAGGAAAATATACTGGAATAAAAGAGCCTGGATTAAGAATCGTAATACCAATCATTCAAACAATGACTAGAGTTGAACTAAGGACAGTGACAATGGCAATTCCTTCTCAAAAAATCATTACAAAGGATAATGTCTCAATAGATATTGCTGCTGTTGCTTATTATCATGTGGTTGATGCAGGGAAATCTGTTATTGCTATTGAAGATGTTTTTTCGGCAGTAAACCAGATAAGTCAGACAACAGTAAGAAATGTGGTTGGACAATTTAATCTTGATCAATTATTATCTCAAACTTCAGAAATTAATAATCAAATAAAAACTGTAATAGATAGTCATACGGAACCTTGGGGTGTTCAGGTGACTGCGGTTGAGATAAAAGATATTTTCTTGCCAGAAAATATGCAGAGGGCAATGGCTAAAGAGGCTGAAGCTGAAAGAGAAAGAAGGGCAAAGATTGTTGCTGCTGAAGGTGAGTTGCAAGCTGCTGAAAAACTAGGAAAAGCTGCTGATCAAATGGCTGCTCACCCAGTTGCATTGCAATTAAGGACACTGCAAACAATGGCAGAAATAAGCGTTGAGAAGAATTCAACAATAATATTTCCTGCTCAGTTTATGACAACAGTAAAAGAAGCTATTGAAGTAATCAAAGCTGAAGGAAAATAAAAAAACAAAATTCCCTGTATGGGAATTTTTTGATTGACAAAATTTCTAAATAATATAGCCTTAAGGTGGCTCTTTTAAATGAGTCTAGGAGTAAAAAATGAACGATTTTGAGGACCTTTTTATGGCTAGTCATATCGCTCAAGCAATGCTAGACGGCAACTTGATTTTCAAAGAAGTTAATCAAGCTTTTTGTTCTATGCTGGGCGTTGCTCGTGATGATATAATTGGTTTGTACCTGCGCGATTTAAAGGATCGGAGTCTTGTGACGTATGTAAGTGATTCTGGGGAGACGATTGCCGATGCAATTAACGGTAAGAGGGTGACTCATGGGCAATCATCCATACAGACCAAGGCGGGTTCTTTTGTGATTAAGAGAACTAACCAACCGAGAATCAACAGTAAAGGTGTCGTTGATATGGTTTTTGTGACATATGACGACATAACTGCTTTAGTAAAGAAACAAGAATATACTGCTAAGGAAGTGAAGCAATTAGCCGAAGCATACAAAGAAGCTGCTGAAGGTAATCTGAGAGTGAGATACAAAATCACTGATCCAGACAATGACACTAGAGATGCATTTGAGGAACTTGTAATCTTGCGTGATGTAGTGGATGGAATAGTAGGAAACCTCAGGGAAAGCATTAAAATTATCTTTTCGGAGATGTATGAGGTTTCTGAGGTAGTGATTTCTTCTGCTACAAGTATTACCGAACTAAGTAATGCTGTTGATGGTCTCGCAAGAGATTTGGGAGCGGTAAGCAATGGCATACAGGGCGCTGGAAAATCATCTGAAGAGATACAGCGAGTAATGGCAGACATGAATATTGCTATTACTAATTTGGCTAATGATACTTCGTTGATTTCTGGTGAATCCGAAGACGTAAAGGAGTCATCCGATAAGGGGTTAGGACTTACTCTTGATACTAAGAAACTAACAGAAGAAATTGCAAATGCTGCCACCAAGATGGTTGATGATATTAATCGTAATGTGCAACAAATGGGCGATGTTGATTCGTTGGTAAGAACTATTGATGACGTTGCGAGACAGACCAATCTGTTAGCTCTTAATGCAGCAATTGAGGCAGCGAGAGCTGGTGATGCTGGCAAAGGATTTGCAGTAGTAGCCGCGGAGGTAAAATCACTTTCGCAGGATTCTAAGAAAAGCGCTGAAAGTATTCGTGGTATTGTTGAGGAACTTAGTAAGTCAATTAGTGCTGTTAGTAAAAACATGGTTCAAGCAGCAATGGTTGTAAAGCAAGGAAATGATCTTGCCTCTAAGTCTCACCAAACATTTAACGGTATTGTAGAAAAAATTGAAGGCATGAATGGAAAAATTTCTAACATGGCTTCTTCTACTCAGGAACAAGCCGCTGTTGTTGAAGAAATAACAGCAAGTGTCCATGAGATTAGCAATCTTGTCGTTTCGGCAGGACAGGGAGCGAATAATATCGCAGCAGCCACGGAAGAGGTTGCAGCGAGTATTGATAACATATCTAAGAATATGGAAAAAGTAAGTGGGAGCGTAAGAAAGGTTCAGGAATTAATGGGTAAATTTAAAGTTTAATATTTTTTTAAATACATCTTAAATAAGATGTTTTTTTATTTGGGAGATAGTTACCCCTTGAAATTATACGGTTTTCTGTTAATATACTTTGTATATGGAAAAAGAATGTTCAATTTGTGGCAAATCATCTTTTATGGGGAGACAGTTCAAGAAATTGATTTCTAGATATAACCCTACTCCAAAAAAGAGAAAATATCCTAATTTGCAATGGTTAACAGTTCCTGCTGACACTAGCAAAAAGAAATATGTTGAATTTGCCGGTAAAAGAGTTATTGCTTGCGCAAAATGTATTAAAGCCTTATCTAAATAAGGCTTTAGTCTTTTTTTGGCACAACTTCGGGCTGTCGTATAACGGAATTATTTGCGCATGGGGTGCGTAAGACCTGGGTTCAATTCCCAGCAGCCCGACTTAATTAAGAAAGACACCTGGAAGGTGTTTTTCTTAATTAAGAAACAGGCAATGGGAATTGAAGGCGGAGCTGCGACTGGCAGCGAGCCAGGCCTGAAGAAAATTCCAGAAGGAATTTATCTGAGGGAATTCCCAGCAGCCCGACTTAATAACAGGGATTAGTAATTAGTAACTAGTAATCAGTACCTTGTTGCTTACTTCGTAAGCTTAGAGCATTTTTATAGATTCCGACTTCTCCCTTCAGAGGCGGGCAATCGGGAATGACAAAATGGTAATATAAGTTGCGTTAAGTTGTAGGTTTGATAAGATTTTTTAAGAGGGCGAGGTCCGACCTCCAAAAGGTCCGACCTCCAAAAGGTCCGACCTCCAAAAGGTCCGACCTCCAAAAGGTCCGACCTCCATTTTTTTTAAGATTCCCGCCTTCGTCCGCCTACGGCGAGACAAGCGGGAATGACAAACAAAAAAGAAATTAATTACCTTCGCAGAAATGACAAGCAAAGAAATTAATCGCCTTCGTCTGTCTGTAGTGAGGTAAGGGAGTAAGGGGAACGAAATTATTCGCAATGAAAATGCAGATATGATAGTATAAATTTATATAAACAATAAAAAATATGATAGAAACATCTTTTATATTAGGTTTAATAATTTTGATATTTTCGGTAGTTATTCACGAAATTGCACATGGAGCTATTGCAAATAGCTTGGGAGACAATACTGCTGAAAGAGAGGGAAGATTGAGCTTGAATCCGATTGTGCATATTGATCCGATTGGTTCGGTTTTGTTGCCCTTTTTATTAGTCATTACATCGTCTCCAGTATTATTTGGATGGGCAAAACCAGTACCAGTTAATTTTTTTAATCTTAATGATAAGTGGGGTGAGTTAAAAGTAGCGTTAGCTGGTCCAGCTGTAAATTTTTTTATAGCTTTAATATTTTGTGTTTTTTTAAGATTCTCCTTTTTTCCAGAAATGTCTGATATCTTTATGTACGTGGCAATAATAAATATTGGATTAGCATTGTTTAATCTTATTCCTGTTTTTCCTCTTGATGGCTCTCATATTTTGTTAAATCTATTACCAGATTCAATGGTACATTTCAAACAGTTTATGGTTAATTATGGTGCTCTTTTGTTAATCTTTTTTATTTTTGTATTTCCTGGTACGGAGTGGCTTAGTGATTTAATAAATATAATTTTTAATCTTTTGGTTAGATAATAGTATTTGCTAGTTTTATGTTTTGGGATATAATACTTGTATAATAAATAATAAATACAAAAACAAAAAATGAACGAGAATACTTCAAAAATTGTTGAGTACACATTAGTAATTTTGATAGGCTTGAAGCAGTTGAGCAAAAGATTGATGTCATTAAGACTGATAATGTAATTCAAGATTTAAAAATAAAGCAGATAGATGCAAAGGTTAATCCAAAGACTGAAGAGTTAACGGTAAATCCAGATAAAACACTCACTGAAACGGAGAATAAAGAAACAGAGACAACAAATCCAGTGCAACCAAAAATAAATCCAGTGAGATAATTAAAAACAGAGCCTAGCTCTGTTTTTATTTTTATAAAGTTTGGTCAAAAATCAGAATTTTTTTAAATTTTGACATATAAAGATTTTTATGTTATTGTTTTTACGTCCCTAAAACTATGGGGAGAGAGAGTGAAATGAAGTTCATTGTTATTTTTTTGCTTCTTTGCATGGTTTTGATCCCGTGCATTACTTGTGCGAGTGATGATACTGTTCTCGCATCTGGACATCCTGATTGGCAGCCAGCAATGTATCAAAGCGGTGAGAGCATTGTGGGTATTGCTCCTGAGATTGTGACTGCCGTATTTGGTACTCTGGACCTTAAGGTTGAGTGTATATATGTTGGTTCTTGGACAAATGTTCAGGAATTAGGCAAAAGAGGAGATATTGACGTAATTGTTGCTGGCTATAAGACTGAAGAAAGAGAGAAGTATTTCGTTTTCTCTGATTCTTTTATGTCTGACAACATATCTGTCTTTTCTGTACAGAACATACTATACGACAAGCCAGAGAGCCTAAAAGGATATCGTATTGCTGTCTCTCGGGGAGATAGCTACGGTCAGGGCATTGACAACTTTTTGGCATCAGACCAAGCCATTGTCACGGTATATGATGACCCAAGAGAAGCGATGTCTTCGGTGGCACAGGGGGAAAACAACCTCTTCTTGTACTCAACTGTTGCAGGAAAGAAAATCTTGAAAGAACACGCGGTATTCAAGAATGTGAAGGAGGAAGTAATTGGCAATTTGCCGTTTTATATGATGATTTCAAAGAAATCAAAATATGCGGAATTGTTGCCAGAAATTAATCAAGCCTTGAAGTTCTACGAGGTATAGACTGGTTTTAAAAAACCAGCTTTTTTATACAAAAATTGGCATTGTCAGACTGGCATAGCTGTGGTATTTTTAAATCATATGGAAATACCTTTTTTTATGTATATAGTGAAGAAGATAGCCTTTGGTCTTGGAGTAGGATTTGGAATTTATTTCTTTTTTTTATACGGAAGACCATTTGTTGAAAAAATTACAGGTATGACATTTACTGATGATGTTTGGCTTTGGTATGTAATTGCTGGTGCTGTTGCGATGGGATTATTAGGTTTTTTAATTATTTAAATGATTTATGAATTATAACTTTACGGAAATAGAAAAAAAGTGGCAAGATTATTGGGAAAAAAATAAAACAAATAAAACAAATGATTTTTCGGAAAAGAAAAAATATTATGTTTTAGATATGTTTCCTTATCCATCGGGAGTGGGGTTGCATGTGGGACATTTTAAAGGGTATGTTGCAACAGATGTTGTCGCTCGTATAAAAAGAATGCAAGGATTTGAAGTGTTGCATCCGATGGGTTGGGATGCTTTTGGTTTGCCAGCTGAGAATTTTGCAATCAAAACAGGAATACATCCCGAAATAACCACTGAGAAAAATATTGAAAATATAAAACACCAAATGAAGATTGCTGGGCTCAGTTATGATTGGGATAGAGAGATAAATACAACCGATAAAGATTATTATAAATGGACACAATGGATATTTTTGAAGTTGTATGAAAATAATTTGGCATATAAAAAGATATTACCTATAAATTGGTGTCCGTCTTGTAAAACCGGTCTCGCAAATGAGGAAGTTGTTAATGGAAAATGTGAAAGATGTGGAACTGAAACAACAAAAAAAGATATTAAGCAATGGATACTTAAAATTACCGAATATGCCGATAGACTACTTGAAGATTTAGATACTTTAGACTGGCCCGAAAGAATAAAAGAAATGCAAAGAAATTGGATTGGAAGAAGCGAGGGATGGGAAATTGATTTTGGAATTGAAGATACTGGTAGGGTAGTGACAGTTTTTACTACTAGAGCCGATACTCTTTTTGGCTGTACTTATGTAGTGCTTGCACCCGAATCAGAAGTTGTACTGGAGTTGAAAAATAAAATTTCTAATTGGGATGAAGTGAGTGATTATATTGAAAAAGCAAAAAATAAAAGTGATCTAGAAAGAATAAGTGAAGTAAAAGGAAAAAGCGGAGTAGAATTAAAAGGACTTAAAGCAATAAATCCTATAAATGGAAAAGATGTTAGAGTTTTTGTTGCTGATTACGTGCTCGCTAGTTATGGAACAGGAGCGGTAATGGCTGTACCTGCTCATGATGAAAGGGATTTTGAATTTGCCATAAAATATGATTTGCCAGTTATTGAAGTTGTGCGACCGAAGAATGGTGATTCTGATATCTCTGAATCAGCGTTTATTCAAGATGGATATCTAATTAATTCTGATACTTTTACTGATATGGATTCGGAGAGTGCAAGAAAAGCTATTGGTGAAAGCTTGAAAGAAGAGGGTTTTGCAAGACCTAAAATAAATTATAAATTACATGACTGGCCTTTTTCTAGACAGAGATATTGGGGTGAGCCAATTCCAATAATACATTGCAATAGTTGTGGAATTGTCCCTCTTGAAGAAAAGAATCTTCCATTAACATTGCCTCACGTTGATAAGTATGAACCAACTGGTACAGGAGAATCACCTTTGGCTGCAATTGAAAATTGGGTAAATGTAAAATGTCCAAAATGTGGAGGAGATGCAAAGAGAGAGACCAATACTATGCCACAGTGGGCTGGAAGTTGTTGGTACTATTTGAGATATTTGGATATTAAGAATGATAGGGTATTTGTTGACAGTGAAAAAGAGAAAAGATGGATGCCGGTAGATTTATATGTTGGGGGTGCAGAACATGCGGTATTGCACTTATTGTATTCAAGATTTTGGCACAAATTTTTATTTGATATTGGAGTAGTTTCAACTAAGGAACCTTTTCAAAAATTAAGAAACATAGGTCTTGTTCTTGCCCATGATGGTCAAAAGATGTCAAAATCAAAAGGAAATGTTATTTCTCCTGATAGCGTTATTGATTCTTTTGGAGCAGATACATTAAGGGTGTACGAAATGTTTATGGGTCCATTTGATCAAGCTATTGGATGGAATGAACAGGGGGTAAAAGGGGTAAACAGATTTTTGACAAGAGTATGGGATATTGTAATGGAAAACAAAAACATTACTAATAGCTCAAGCGAGGTGGTATCTGAAACTCAAAAATTAATAAAGAAAGTAAATGATGATTTAGAAAAAATGAAATTTAATACTCCAGTGGCTTTCTTTATGGAGTATGTAAACTTTATCTATGATAATAAGGCGGGTTTTGGAAAAGATTCGGCAAAAATATTTATAAAGTTATTGTTTCCTTTTGCGCCTCATATTTGTGAAGAAATGTGGCAGTTAATAGGAGAACAAGGATTGGTAAGTGAGCAAGAATGGTTAACTCCAGACGCATCATTAATTAAAGCAGATAAAATAATTTTGATTGTTCAGGTAAACGGAAAGGTTAGAGATAGAATGGAGTTTGATAGCGATATTGATCAGGTAAAGGCAGAAGAAGCAGTAAGAAACAGTGAAGTAATTGCAAAGTGGATAAAGGGAAAAAAGATAAAGAAAGTAATTTTTGCGCAAGGAAAACTAATTAATATAGTTGCTTAGTATGATTATTGCAATAGCTGTAGATTTGCTATAATTTTTAAAGGGAATGGAGATAGGGGCGAGGTCCGACCTCCAAAAGGTCCGACCTCCAAAAGGTCCGACCTCCAAAAGGTCCGACCTCCAAAAGGTCCGACCTCCAAAAGGTCCGACCTCCAAAAGGTCCGACCTCCAAAAGGTCCGACCTCCAAAAGTTGGTAAAGAAGTTTATAATAAATAATTAAAATTTTTATGTGCGGCATTGTTGGTTATATCGGAAAAAATCCTGCTCTTCCAATACTTTTTTCTGGGTTGGAAAGGTTGGAATATAGAGGTTATGATTCGTTTGGTTTTTGTGTTTTGGATGATGGAAAAATTGATTTTTTGTGTAAAGAAAAGGGTAAAATATCTGACCAATGCCATATTAAAAATTCGGAAAGTAGTGGTAGTATTGGAATCGCTCATACTAGGTGGGCAACAACTGGAATTGTCACAAAAGAAAATGCACATCCTCATTTTGATTGCAATCAAGAATTTTTTGTAGTGCATAATGGAATTATTGAAAATTATAAAGAGATAAAAGAAAAACTATTAAACGAAGGGCACAAATTTAGTTCCGAAACTGATACTGAAGTTTTAGCTCATTTGATAGAAAAATATTTTGATGGAGTATTAGAAGATGCTGTTAAAAAAGCACTAAAAGAAGTAAGGGGTACTTACGGATTAGCTGTTGTCTCTCCAAAAGATCCAAATAAAATTGTTGTAGCTAGAATGTCATCACCATTACTTATTGGAATTAATGGAGACGAGTTTATAATTGCATCTGATCCATCGGCGATAATTACAAGAACTAGGCAGATAATCCATCTTGATGATAATGAGGTTGCTGTTTTAACTCCAGATAATTTTATTATTTCAAAACAAGAAAAAGAAAACGATTGTTGGAAAATAGCTGACAAAAAAATTGAAACAATTGAATGGAATATAGAAGAAGCTGAAAAGGGCGGATACAAACATTTTATGTTAAAAGAAATAATGCAAGAGCCCGCAACAATAGAAGACGCAATAAGAGGGAGATTGTATCTTGAAAAAGGAAATGCAAAACTGGGAGGGCTTGAGATTGTTGAAGATAGATTAAGGAATATTGATAACATTGCTTTGATTGGATGTGGAACTGCCTATTATGCCGCTAAGGTTGCTGAATATATGATTGAAGAATATGCAGGTATTTCGGCGGAGCCAGATATTGGTTCAGAATTTAGATACCGAAAATCTTCATTTAATAAAAATACAGCTGGCATCTTTGTTTCTCAGTCTGGAGAAACAGCCGACACTCTTGCGGCTCTTCGCGAAATGAAAGAGAAGGGGTTATTGACTATTGGTGTGACAAATGTTGTTGGATCAAATCAAGCAAGAGAAACTGATGCTGGGGTATATACAAGATCTGGTCCCGAAATAGCCGTTGCTTCAACCAAAGCATTTATTGGACAATTAACAACTTTTGCCTTAATCGCAGTGTATTTGGGGAGACAACGAGACATGGCACTTGTGATGGGCAATAGGATTATTGAAGAAATTTCAAGGTTACCAGAATTAGCACGTGAAATTTTGGATACAAAAGAAGAAATAAAAACAATTGCTAATAAATATATAAATTACAGGGATTTTTGGTTTATTGGTAGAAAGTATAATTATCCGATTGCACTTGAAGGAGCGTTAAAGCTAAAAGAGGTTTCCTATGTTCACGCCGAAGGTACAGCTGGGGGAGAATTAAAACATGGACCACTTGCTTTGATAGATGAGAATTGTCCGACAATTGCTATTTGCTCCTCAGATTCAGTTTACGAAAAAATGATTTCTAATATTGAAGAAGTGAAAGCCAGAAATGGAAAAGTAATAGCCATTGCAACAAAAGGAAATGAAGATATAAAAAAAATTGTTGATGATGTGATTTATATTCCAAAAACTTTGGAGATGTTAACGCCAATATTGTCGGTTATTCCATTGCATCTATTTGCCTATTATTTTGCAGATGCATTAGGTAGAGATATTGATAAACCAAAAAATTTGGCAAAGAGTGTGACGGTAGAATAATTTTGACAAAAAATTATTCTAGTGATAAATAGATGTCAAGGTATGATTGATTTTGAAATTCAAAATCAAGAAGTCTTTAAGGCTCTAATAATAACAAAAAAAATACTGACAAAACAGCGATTTTTAGCGCTGTTTTTTTATTTCATAATTTAAAATTTCATGAAAAAAAACTTCGCCAATCTCACTAATTTATATAGCCTAACAAAAACCTTAAAATTTGAATTAAAGCCTGTTTTGGGAACAAAGTCATTACAAGATGTCATTAAAAATGATAGAGAAATAGATAGACTTTATGAGAAAGAAATGAAGCCGATGTTTGATAGAATGCATGAGCAGTTTATTATGGAGTCCTTGGATGGTGCAGATATATCGATAAAATTATTGCAGCAGATTGAAGACGAATTATTTAAAATGAAGGATTACAAGAGCTGTGAGAACAGTAAGGATAAGATGAGGATATTTGAAAAAAACATTGAAGGCATACAGGAAAAATTAAGAAAGGATGTAATAAGAGTTTTTAATAATAAAGGGAATGAATGGAAAAATAGATATCCTGATATAAAGTTTAAAAAAAATGGTTATCAGATATTGTTTGAAAATAATATATTACTCATGTTAAAAGATTTAAATCCAGAAAAAGAGGATATTATCAAAAAATTTGATAAATTCTTCACCTATTTTAGTGGGTTTAATAAAAATAGAGAGAATTATTATTCTGATGAAGATAAGGCTACTAGTATAGCTAATAGAATTATCAATGAAAACTTGATAAGATTTCTGGACAATAAATACGAATTTAGATTGTTATCAAATAAAATAAACGAATTAAAGAAATATGATGAATATTTTGAATTATTTTATTACTCAAAATGTTTGAATAGTGGTGATATAGATTTATATAATAAAAAGCTAGGAATAGTAAATGAGATTGTAAATAAATTTTTCCAACAAAATAAAGGTATTTTACCTAAATTGGTAAGATTAAAGTTGCTATACAAGCAAATTGGTTGTGATAAGACTAAGTTTGGAATTTTTCAAATAGAAGAAGGGAAAGAATGGGTGAGTATAGAGGAGTTATATGCGAAGCAGAAGGATTTATTGAAGAACATAGAAAATCTTTATCAAAACTTTTTTGCAGACATTGATGATTTTGATTTGGATAGTATTTATTTCAATAAGGCTAGCATTAATACAGTCTCTAGTCGTTGGTTTGTTGCATGGGATGTTTTGTCGGAATTGTTATTGGAAAATAAAATAATCAAAAATAAGGATAGGAATAAAGGGGGTGACTTTAGAATCCCTCAATCTATTTCTTTATTTGATTTTAGTGTAGTCCTTAAAAATAATGTAGATGTTATTAATTTATTTAGACTTGGAGCTAAAGACCAAAGTGGTAAGGGTGAATATGAAAAATTGTATAAAAATAATGCGTGGGACACATTTCTTGCTATTTGGAAGCATGAAATAAAGAAGAATTTTGAAGAATTTAACAATGAATTAGAAAGATTTAATCAAGAAAAAAAGAGAAAATTTGATATTAGAGACGAGGAAGATAAGAAGCTTATTAAAGATTTCTGCGATACGATGTTATCAATAGAGAGAATGATAAAGTACCATACAGTAAAAGAATTTAATATCAAAGATAATAGCTTTTATGAAGTTATAGATCAATATTGCGAGAAATCAAATCTTAATGAATATTATAACGCTTTTAGGAATTACTTAACTAAAAAACTTTATAATACGAATAAGTTTAAATTGAACTTTAATCAGTCTACCTTAGCTAGCGGTTTTGATATTGATAAAGAATTAAGTAATTTAGTAGTAATATTAAGAGGTGCAGGCATCTATTATTTGGCTGTAATAGATAAAAATAATAAAAATTGCTTTAGTAAAGATAAAAATAAAGATCTATATTCTAACGCTTCGGACGAATGGGAAAAATTAAATTACAAGTATTTTCCAAGTGCCTCTAAGATGATTCCCAAGTGCTCTACACAGCTGAAGAATGTTATAGGGCACTTTAAAAAAAATAAAGACGAATATTTATTATTTAATGCTAGTTTTAATAAAAAACTAACCATAACCAGAAGAATATTTGACTTAAATAACGTTAAATATTCAGAAGACGATTTAAATAAGATCGTACAGGATTCTGAAAAAGGAGTTAAGCTTTTTCAAAAAGATTATTTAAAAAATGGAGGGAATAAGAAAGTTTATAGGGCAGCTTTAACTGATTGGATAAATTTTTGCAAAGATTTTTTAGAAAGTTATAAGAGTTGTGAATATTTTGATTATTCTAGTATCAAGGATGCAGATGATTATGAATATTTAGAAGATTTCTACGTAGATGTTGATAGGGCAAGTTATTTTACTGAATTTGTTGGTATAAATAAGGGTATGCTGGAGAGGCTAATAAATGATGGGAAAATATATTTGTTTAGTATTTATAATAAGGACTTCGCAGAACATAAAACTGGTAAAGACAATTTAGAGACAATAATCCTCAAGAATTTGTTTTCTAGTGATATAATTAAGTTGAATGGTGGAGCAGAGCTATTCTTTAGAGATAAAAGTATTGACAAAAAGGTTGATAGCGATAGGAGCAAAAAAAAGAAATTTAGTATTATTAAAAACAAAAGGTATTCTGAGGAAAAAATATTTTTCCATTTTTCTGTCACTCTTAATTTTGGATTAGAAGATTTAAGTTATAAAAAATTTAATATAAATTTTAATAGTAGTATTAATGAAAATTATAAAATTCTTGGCATAGATCGTGGTGAGAAAAACTTATTATATTATTCATTAATCAATCAAGATGGAGTGATTAATAAACAAGGATCGTTAAATATTATTAATGGAAAAGATTATAATAGTCTTTTGACCGATAGGTCTAGGGATATGATGGAAGCTCGCAGGTCTTGGTCCACTATCGGGAGTATTAAAGAGTTAAAGGAAGGCTATTTATCTCAAGCGATACACGAGATATATAAATTATCTGTAGACAATAATGCCATTATAGTATTAGAAGATTTGAATCCTTATTTTAAAGCAAAGAGAACTGCAAGGGTTGAGAAGTCTATTTATAAAAAATTTGAAGTTGCTCTAGCTAAAAAATTGAACTATCTTTCAATGAAAGATAAGGGTGCTAATGAATTAGGTGGAATATTAAATGCTTATCAATTAACTCCGTTGATTAACGCTGGAGGGCTTAGGTATTTTGAAAGCTCTAAGCAGTGGGGGGTAATTTTTTATGTAAATCCAAGCTATACCTCCGCTATAGATCCACTAACTGGATGGAGAAAAACTAAATATATATCCAATTCTATTAGCGAAGAAATAGCTAGAGAAGAATTTGGTATAAATAGCATTAAAATTGATTTTGATAAAAAATATAATTGTTTTAAATTTAATTACGATGATTGGAATTTATTTGCTTATGATGGAATAGAAAGATTCTATTGGAATAAAAATGAAAAAGATGAAAATGGTAAATTTGGCAAAATGAAGAAATATAATCTTTTTGAAGAATTAGAAAAATTATTTTTAGGGTTAGATAAGAATAGGAATATAAATGAGCAAATAATTACTCAAAAAGAATTTGATTGGAAGTCACTAGTTTTCTATTGGAATTTATTAAATCAGATTAGGAATACTAATAGAGAAAAGCAAGGAAACGAAAATGATTTCTTGCAATCTCCCGTATGGTCCAATAAAATTAATGATTTTTATGATAGTAGAAAAAAATACAAAATAAACCTACCCGATAATGGAGATGCTAATGGTGCTTATAATATCGCTAGAAAGGGGATGATATTATTAGACAGAATAAAAAATAACCCAGATAGCCCCGATTTATTTATAAGAAATGATGATTGGGATAAGTTTGTTCAAAGATAAATAGTTATGGAATCGTATATCCAAATATCTAAATTAAACGATTTTATATTCTGCCCTCATTCCTTATATTTGCACTCCATTTATGATAATTTTAATGCAAAAATTTATCACGGAGATGCACAGATAAGAGGAAAAATTGTGCACGAATGTATTGACGAGGGATATTACTCTACTGCAAAAAAATATTTAAGTGGAATTGAGATTTATAGCCAGAAGTATGGATTAGCTGGAAAGATTGATATCTATGATAGTGAGTTGATGATATTGATTGAGCGGAAAAATAAAATAAAAAAAATCTATGATGGTTATAAATACCAACTATATGCTCAGTATTTTTGTCTTTTGGAAATGGGTTTTTTAGTCAAAAAAATGTGTTTACACTCTCTTAAAGATAATAAAAGGTATTGGATATCTTTGCCAGATAAAAATGAAGTAAGAAAATTTGAAAAATTAATAGAAGATATTGGTAGTTTTGATTTTCATAATATCGTAAGAAAAAATAAAGATAAATGTAAAAACTGTATTTATAATCCACTTTGTATTTATTAATATGTTATTTTTAGATGACTTTAAGGAGAAAAAAATTTTGCTTATTCATAACAATCAAATTGATGATGGCTTGAGATTTAGAAACGAAAATATTGTATTTGAAAAAAACGGCGTAGTTGTGAATCAAATATCGTGTCATAAAGTTTTTTGTATTTTTATAATAGGTGATCTCACTCTTACAAGTGTTTTTATAAAAAATTCTTTGGATTTCGGAGTCTCAATTTTTTTATTAAAAAATAATTTAGAATGTTACGCATATATGGGAGCTAGGGCTGAAGGAAATTATTTGCTGCGAGAGAGACAGTATAAAGCTGATTATGAGCAAGAATTAAAAATTGCAAAAAAATTAGTTGAAAATAAATTGATTAATCAATTATTGCTTATTAAGTCCATTGATAAAAAATTTAATTACAAAGAAGAAAAGAAAAATATTATATCTCGTGTTATTGATGCAAAAGATGAAAAAGAATTACTTGGGGTTGAGGGCAATTATTCTAAAATTTTTTTTAAAAATTATTTTAAGGATCTTAGATGGTACAAAAGAATGCCACGAGTGAAAATTGATGAATATAATATATTACTTGATATTGGTTATACGTTTTTGTTTAATTTTATTGATTCATTATTAATGTTATATGGGTTTGATACTTATAAAGGATTTTATCATAAATTATTTTTTCAAAGAAAATCATTATCTTGTGATATCATGGAGCCATTTAGATGTTTGATAGATAAGCAACTGTTGAAGTCTTTTAATTTAGGGCAGATAGATAAAAAAGATTTTAAAGTTGTTAAAGGTATATATAGACTTGATTACAACAAATCAAGGAAATACACAAAAATTTTTCTAGATACTATTACAGACAATAAGGAAGAAATTTTTAGGTATATTTATAATTTTTATAGATATCAGACAAATCCCGAAAAATTTGAATTTCCTAATTTTTCAATAAAGTAATATGTTTATAATTTGTTATGATTTTAGGGATGATAGAATACGAAATAAATTTTCTAGTTATCTTAAAAAATATGGTAGAAAAATTCAATATTCTATTTTTGAAATAAAAAACAGTAGAAGGCTATTGAAAAATATTTTAAATGAGATAGAATTAAAATATAGGAAGGAATTTCAGAATTCTGATAGTATTATTATCTTTCAGGTGTGTGATAGGTGTCAGAAAGAAATAGTACGATATGGATATGCGAAGAATGAAGATTCTGATGTGATCATTTTTGAATAACTCCTTAAAAACTAAATAAAAAGTAGAAAAGTGGAAGTCATGATATAGTGATTAAAATGCTAAACCTTAGTCTTTATAAAAAAATATTATTGAAAAATAGCCAAAAAGTCGCGATTTTAAATTTTATCGTTTGTATCTTTTTGGCTTATTTTCAACAAAGTGAGAGTCTAATGACTATATAAGATTTCTACTTTTGTAGATATTGCAATACCGATAACTTTTTCTTCGTCTAATGACTATATAAGATTTCTACTTTTGTAGATTCTATCAAATAGAATATCTTTACTCGCGTCTAATGACTATATAAGATTTCTACTTTTGTAGATGTAACTCTTCTAATGCTTCTTTCTTTGTCTAATGACTATATAAGATTTCTACTTTTGTAGATTTGTTGTTTGCAACTAATAGGTTGATGTCTAATGACTATATAAGATTTCTACTTTTGTAGATACTTTTCCATAAGTTCTCCAATCGGGGTCTAATGACTATATAAGATTTCTACTTTTGTAGATAGTTAGAGGTTCTGTATATTTTAATGTGTCTAATGACTATATAAGATTTCTACTTTTGTAGATATCCAGCAAATTAGTATTGTTAATGCGTCTAATGACTATATAAGATTTCTACTTTTGTAGATATTACAGAGGGGCAACTTTTACAAAGTCTAATGACTATATAAGATTTCTACTTTTGTAGATATATTGGCATTTCTTTTTTATTATTGTCTAATGACTATATAAGATTTCTACTTTTGTAGATTTAAGGAAATTAAAGAAACTAAAAAGTCTAATGACTATATAAGATTTCTACTTTTGTAGATAAATGTTTATATTGGCAGGTAAGATGGTCTAATGACTATATAAGATTTCTACTTTTGTAGATAAAATATAAGAACCCAAATAATAAAAATGTCTAATGACTATATAAGATTTCTACTTTTGTAGATTAACGTGCCAATTTCCCGAATCAATGTCTAATGACTATATAAGATTTCTACTTTTGTAGATGAATGTGAGCCATTTTCTATTGTTAAGTCTAATGACTATATAAGATTTCTACTTTTGTAGATTGGAATGCGGTAATGATATTGATAGTGTCTAATGACTATATAAGATTTCTACTTTTGTAGATTTATCTGGTGCGATTACAACGAAGAGTCTAATGACTATATAAGATTTCTACTTTTGTAGATTTAACGACCACCAGAGAGAGGTTGAAGTCTAATGACTATATAAGATTTCTACTTTTGTAGATTAAACTTTATATTCAGCAATAAATTCTGCGTCTAATGACTATATAAGATTTCTACTTTTGTAGATTTGACCTGCTATCGCAGATGTTAAGGTCTAATGACTATATAAGATTTCTACTTTTGTAGATTGTAATCCTGATAGTTGTGAAAGTTTAGTCTAATGACTATATAAGATTTCTACTTTTGTAGATGAAAAGTCGGAGAGTATATCGAATCTGTCTAATGACTATATAAGATTTCTACTTTTGTAGATTCCATTAAGAACATCATATCTTGAAAGTCTAATGACTATATAAGATTTCTACTTTTGTAGATAAAAAACTGGAACAACTCTTATTGCGTCTAATGACTATATAAGATTTCTACTTTTGTAGATTGGAAGACCAGCAGTATGCTGTCATGTCTAATGACTATATAAGATTTCTACTTTTGTAGATACAAGGGGTGAGAGATAGAACTATGCAGTCTAATGACTATATAAGATTTCTACTTTTGTAGATATTATTGCTTCGACCACATTTACTACGTCTAATGACTATATAAGATTTCTACTTTTGTAGATTTAAACAAAATCGCTAATGACTTATAGTCTAATGACTATATAAGATTTCTACTTTTGTAGATATTATTTATCGGTAGCGGGTACAAGTATGGTCTAATGACTATATAAGATTTCTACTTTTGTAGATTTTAACGATAGGATCACCAGTTCCTGGTCTAATGACTATATAAGATTTCTACTTTTGTAGATTTTGGACTAATTTGTGGACATTTCCTGTCTAATGACTATATAAGATTTCTACTTTTGTAGATGTTCTTGATCCATTTAATCAATGCATGTCTAATGACTATATAAGATTTCTACTTTTGTAGATTTAATACTGGGTAATGCTCCCAGATAGTCTAATGACTATATAAGATTTCTACTTTTGTAGATCTACAATCAATTGCAACATTAAAAGAAGTCTAATGACTATATAAGATTTCTACTTTTGTAGATCAAACTGATTCTAGTGGCAGCCCTAGGTCTAATGACTATATAAGATTTCTACTTTTGTAGATAGAACTCCTGATATGTCATTTTTATGTCTAATGACTATATAAGATTTCTACTTTTGTAGATTAGTAGTCTTATCAACATATTCTAATGGGTCTAATGACTATATAAGATTTCTACTTTTGTAGATCTCATAGTATTTCCTATAATAATTTTTATTGTCTAATGACTATATAAGATTTCTACTTTTGTAGATTAGGGGTTCATAGGGCTTTTATAACTGTCTAATGACTATATAAGATTTCTACTTTTGTAGATTATGGCTTTTAAAGGTTATTACAATGTCTAATGACTATATAAGATTTCTATTCTATAGCAAGTTTTACTGGCAAATAGTCTGTGCTGGAACGAGTAGGTGGAAATGGTGAAACTAATTAAAGGTTAGTTTTATTTTTTAAAATCTTAAGGTTTTCTTTAGGAAAACTTTAAGTTTTCTTAATGTCTTTTGTGATATCTTATAAGTGCGGTCTTATCCGCAGGTTGTTATTATGCATGTTGGCGACAGTCAATCCTACCTAAGTATTTCAAAGGATGCAGTACCTTTCCAACAGAATATCATTGAATCTTCATTGGGAGAATTCTCACAAGGTGATGACAAGTATTTTGGGGAATTTACTGACATTGGAATTGAGCAATTAATTGCAATGGGAATACCTGTGACGAAAATTGAAGGAACTTTTGAGCGAAATGGTAAGGTTGCTCACAAGGTTTACATAAATGGGCTTTTTGAATAAAGCCTTTTATTTATAAAAAAAAGAGAGACCTTAGCCTCTTTTACTGCAATTTGCAGATTATATTTTTTGGAGTACAACGTAGTAGCCCTTGGTATATCCAATCTCTTGATATGGGACTATGATATCCGTTTCCATATCTGGATTTTTTTCAATTATTTTGGACAGTATATGCCCAAAACATTCTTCCTCTTGACTCAGACCTTTTAGTGCATGAACTTCGGGATTAATGCAAATGTTGTTGATGTAATAAACACCGTTCCCGTAATAGATAAAGTTTTCCGAAGTTTCGTTTTTGCTTGTCAGTCCGAATCCACTAACGGTTCCTATTATCATCATAGTGACTAATATAGCCACTATTAAATAAAATTTTCTCATAAGCTTCTCCTTTAGTGTAGCAGTAAAACATTAATAGAAAGAGTATTATTTGTCAATTCTGGATCATTTGTTTTTTAAATAATTTATTGCTAAAATTATAACAATGAATTTATATAGAAAAGCTTTTACTCTAAGTAGAACTTCTTATCGTCATCGCTATCATCGGCATTCTTGCTGGTATCTTAATCGTATCTATGACTAGTGCAACCAATAGTGCGAACGATGCCAGACGTAAAGCGGACATTAACCAATTAGTAAAAGCAATCACTATTATCAAAACTACAGATGGAGTATTCCAACAGAAACAAATAGTAATTGCAAGTTAGGTTCAACAAGGAGTAGAGACGTCTAATTAATGTAATTCTGCCTTTTGTTTTTTTGTGATAGAATATACTAAACCTTATGATAGAAACTGATCAAAAAAATATTTTAATAAGGACAGCCATTATTTTCGTTTTGGTGGGCATATTTATTGGTATAATCATTGCCGTAAGTTTGGATTCTAATAAAAATGGAAACGACGAAAGAAGAAAAAATGATATTGAAGTTTTGGCTCAAGCTATTATGGAATACAGAAATAAGGGACCTTTGCCAGCCAGTTCTGGTAATTGGTGTGACTTAAAACAAGACGGGACAGGATGTCCTGGCTTTCCATCCTTAATATCAGAATATATAAATTTCATTCCAAAAGATCCTGAAGGTGGTTATTACAAATATTATTCGGATAGTAAAAACTTTTTTCTAATGTCTAATATGTCGGATACGATTTCTACTTATACGTATTCAAGCTCTTCGGGTAGTTTTTCATTACAAAAAAAGAATTTTTTGACCATAAATCAAAGTAATGGTTCTGAAAATCAAACACTAAATGGGTTTGATCCTTATAATAGCGCTAGGTTAGCGAGTGATGAAAACGTTTTTTATGAAGGAAGGCGAGCAGTAAAAGTGGAAGTTGATAGTAATAATAGTGGGGTTTTTATTGATTCGCCAATTCATAACATTCCGAAAAAAAAAGCGATTTCAATACAAGCTATGGTTTGGGTACCCTTAGGTAAAACCGTGTCTTTTGGTATAAGAGGGGATAATGAAAATGGTATGCTTGAATATAGCTCCAAAGAAGTCAATGGAAATAATAATTGGCAAATGATTGAGTTAAACTATGAATTGACTCAAGACTGGAAAGAGATAGGAATTGTTGTGCATAGTGCTAGCTATAATGTTGATCCAAATTTTTATTTTTTTATTGATAGTTTAAAATTAGAATATGGAAATAAATCAAGTGTTTGGGTGATTGGAAGTTAGAATATTGCTTAGAATGGGAAGCTATATAAAAGCTGAGATACTCAGTTTTTTTGATTTATCTTCAACTCAACAGCAACTGTATCCATGGCAGTAAATAAATACTGTCTTTTTTTATACGAAAAATATTTTTTTAAATAAAAATAGCCTTTATTTAGGCTATATAAGAAAAGTGGAGAATTATCTTCCACGCATCATGAATAGCAATCTTTTTTCCGTTGAGGAATTTTGCCATTGCATAGATGTTGTTGTCAATAAGACAAAGGTTGGATGACTCGCAGTTTTTTGGTCCGTAAGCGCTACGAATACTTTGAGAAGAATCAAAAAGAATAAGGCGGACAGCGACGAGCGGTTGCTTTGAGGATTCTTTTGAATGAACAATTCCAAGACATTTCACTCTATCGTAATCCTTTATTCCTAATTCTTCTTTTAGCTCTCTTTTGATGCAAGATAAAATGGAAATCTTTCCATTCTTTTCGTCGGCAGGAGGATCAATATATCCGCCTGGAAGAAATGTCAGTAACTTGTTGTCAAAAGTGGTATCGTGCCGCATAGCCAGAACAATCTTGTTGTCTTTAGTAATAGCGACAGCGCCAACCGAAAGAGGAATGCAGTTTCTTCTGTCAATAGGAACTACGCCGTTTATCTCAGTTGGTCTTGTTTTTTCAAGAGAAGAAAAAACTGAGAAACTTGATTTGCGAGTCCTAATGGTAATATCTCCATTGTTTTGCTTAATAGAGATGACACTTGCCAGCATGCCGTCAAAATCTGAAGGGTGTGTCTCAAGATGGTGTTCCCAATCTTTTTTGATTTGCACAGAAAGATTTTCGGGCAACTTTTGTTTTTTTTCAGAGTAATGAACTCTGATTTTTTTAAAAGGGCCACTAATCAGCTGACCCTTTAAAAGGAAGGGTCCAAGACCGAGAACATCGGCAGCTTCTTCAATTGGCATCATTTTAACCACCCTATTTATAAAATAAAATATGATAAAAGTCAAGACTAGTTGGTAATATAAGGCAGAATTTTTTGCATATTCTGTTTTAAAATACATAGTGATTATGAAAAATATTGGTTGAGAATATAGATATTGAAAAATAAGATTAATTTCTCTTTTTGGGACTTGATTAAATTCGCATTTTAGTGTAGAGTTTAGTCATTGAAGTAAAGAATAATATCTAAATAATTATTCGTGGCTACTGGCAAAACATATACTTGCTAGTTATTTATTTAGTTATTTGACATTTTACTCTTTATTTGATATTTTAATTGCATTAAGAAGACTTGTTTTTGGGTCGCTTAAATTGCTTGGCATGGCAAAAAGTCAACGATTTTGATTCAAAAATAAGGATAAAGATTTGATTTTGATATTTTAAATTATGCCAACAATTCATCAATTAATTAAAAAAAATAGGAAGCCCCTAGCAAGGAAAAATAAATCTCCTGCTTTGGCATACGGATTCAATCCTATTTTAAATAGACCAAAGGAATATTCTTCATCATTTAAGAAGGGTGTCTGTTTGAAGGTTTCAACAACTACTCCCAGAAAACCTAACTCTGCTTTGAGAAAAATAGCTAGGGTAAAATTAGGAAATGGAATGGAGGTCACAGCATATATACCTGGAGAAGGACACAATTTGCAGGAACACTCAATAGTAATGATTAGAGGTGGAAGGGTGAAAGACTTGCCTGGTGTAAGATATCATATTATAAGAGGTGCTTACGATTGCGCTGGAGTACAGGGCAGAAAAAAGAAAAGAAGTAAGTACGGTGCTAAAAAACCTAAATAATATAAACAAATATGGCAGGTTATAAATTCAAAAGAAAAGTAATAACGCCGGACCTAGTTTATAACGATGTAATGGTCTCCAAATTCATTAATCAGATCATGATGAATGGAAAGAAAACTATAGCTCAAAAGATTGTTTATGGATCATTCGGTATAATAAAGGAAAAGACCGGTCAAGAACCTTTAGATGTATTCAGGACAGCTATTCAAAATGTTTCCCCCATACTAGAGGTAAAACCAAAAAGAGTTGGAGGAGCCACTTATCAGGTTCCAATGGAGGTAAAAGGAAACAGGAGGTTAAGCTTGGCGATGAAATGGATGATTGCCACCTCACGAGCCAAAAAAGGAAAATCTATGAAAGAGAAATTGGCTGAAGAGTTAATTGAAGCATCAAAGAATTCGGGCGCTTCCGTAAGGAAGAAAGAAAATGTCCACAAAATGGCTGAGGCCAACAGGGCATTTGCTCACTTTGCATGGTAATCGCAAGCAAAACCTATTTTATTTAGTTAAAATAGGTTTTGTATTATATAAGTAAAGGTGTTTTGATAGTTAAAAGAGTAGGTGAAAAATATATTAACATTAAAATAAACATAGTATGCCTAGACAATATCCAATTGAAAAATATAGGAACATCGGTATTATTGCCCACATTGATGCGGGAAAAACAACTACCAGTGAACGAGTTCTTTACTATACTGGAGTTTCTCATAAAATCGGTGAAGTACACGAAGGTGCTGCTACTATGGACTGGATGGAACAAGAAAGAGAAAGAGGTATTACTATTGCTTCCGCTGCTACGACTTGTTTCTGGTGTCCTGGTGATTACCTTAAAAAAGAGAGAAAGGATGAATATCGCATTAATTTGATTGATACTCCTGGTCACATTGACTTTACTGCCGAAGTTCAAAGAAGTTTGCGAGTTCTTGATGGTGCGGTAGTAGTATTTGATGGTGTTGCTGGTGTTGAGGCTCAATCAGAAACAGTTTGGAGGCAGGCTGACAAATACAATGTTCCAAGAATCTGTTTTGTAAACAAGTTAGATCGTTTAGGAGCATCATTTGAAAGAAGTCTGAACTCTATTTGGACTAAGCTTACTAAAAACGCAGTTGCACTTCAAATGCCTATTGGCGAGGAATCAAATTTTGAGTCAATCATTGATTTGATTGAAATGAAACACGTGACATTTGAAGGAGAAATGGGAAAGAATGTAATAAAATCTGAAATACCTGCAGAATTTCTTGAAGAGGCTAAAAAAAGAAGAGGACAAATGCTTGAAAAAATAGTTGCTGAAGATGAGGATTTAATGAATAAATATTTGGAAGGACAAGAAATTACTGTTGAGGAAATCAGAAAAACATTAAGAAGGGCTACTATTGATTATAAATTAATTCCAGTATTTTGCGGTTCTTCACTAAAAAACAGAGGAGTACAGTTGGTTCTTGATGCAGTTGCTTATTATTTGCCAAGCCCAATGGATGTTCCAGCTGTTAAGGGAACAGATCCAAATAATGAAGAAAACAAACTAGAAAGACATCCCGACGATAACGAACCTTTCTGTGCATTAGCTTTTAAGGTTGCAACAGATCCGTTTGTAGGTTCACTTACTTACGTAAGAGCTTATTCTGGGAAATTCAACAAAGGTGGATATCTAATCAATACTATAAACGGAGAAAAAGAAAGAATCGGTAGAATCCTTAGAATGCACTCAAACGAGAGAGAAGAAGTGGAAGAGGTTTTTGCAGGAGATATCGTTGCCTTGGTAGGATTAAAAGGAACTACCACAGGACACACACTTTGCGAAGAAAAAGGACAACAGATTATACTTGAAAAAATCACATTCCCTGAGCCAGTTATTTCAATTGAAGTTGAGCCAAAAGTTAAGGGAGATCAAGAAAAAATGGCTGTCGGACTTAGAAAATTACAGGAAGAAGATCCAACTTTCAGAATGGAAACTAGTGAAAACGGCGAAACAATCTTGTCTGGCATGGGAGAATTGCACTTGGATATTATTGTAGACAGATTGAAAAGAGAGTTCAATGTTGAAACAAATGTCGGAAAACCCCAGGTCTCTTATAAAGAAACCATTGATACCAATTCTGAAGCTGAATGTAAGTATGTAAAACAGAGTGGTGGTAGAGGACAGTACGGACACGTAAAGATTAAGATGGAACCAAGAAAGAGAGGAGAAGGATTCTTGTTTGTTAATGAAATTAAAGGAGGTACTATTCCTAGAGAATATATTCCTGCTGTAGAAAAAGGTATTAGAGAGGCTGTAGATAAAGGAGTTGTAGCTGGATACCCAATGATTGATGTCCAGGTGACTCTTTATGATGGATCTTTCCATGAGGTTGACTCTTCAGAAATTGCGTTTAAGATTGCTGCTGCTATGGCTTTCCAAGATGGTGCCAAAAAAGCAGGTGCTTATATCCTAGAACCTATTTCTAAATTGGAGGTTGTAATTCCACCAAGCTTCTTGGGTGATGTTATTGGAGATATATCTTCAAGAAGGGGTCAGATTGATGATACTAAAGATAGAAATGATCTTAAGGTCATTGATGCTAAAGTTCCTTTGTCTGAAATGTTCGGATATGCAACAAGTCTTAGGTCACTAACAGAAGGAAGAGGAACATTTAGTATGGAATTCAGTCATTATGAAAAAGTTCCTGGAAATATTAGTCAGGAAATCATAGAAGGAAAAAGAAGATAGTCTAAAAATGTGTTTACAGAAGGAGAGGCGATTAGTCAGGCTTGTCGCTTCACTTCTGTAAATACAGAAATTAAAGCAGTTTATAACACGATTATGAACTTAAAGGATATCAAAAATTTAATAAGCGAAGAGGGGGGTAAATTAATAATAGCCGACGAAAATGGTCCAGCAATGGTCGTAATGTCATATAGCGATTATAAAAGACTCAAAAATCCTTCTTTTTGCAAGCCAGAAGCGACAAACGAATTAATAGAACAATTACCAATAATGAAAGAACAAAAAGAGGTTGTTGTTCCCACAAAAAAAGAATCGTTTGGAGTAGAAGATCTTCCTTTTTAGTAAAAATGAGAAGCTTTGGTGGTATTGACTTTTTGGCGATTTTAGGTAAAATAAGATGTGTTAATTTTATAAATTTTTAAGGAATTTTCTTTGAAAATAAGTAAAAAATAATTAATTGCATTGCAGAGAATAAATTATTCTGCATGCGTCATAAATAATTTTTATAAAAATAAAAATATGGCAACAGAAGCTTTTAACAGAACAAAACCACACTTGAATGTGGGAACTATTGGTCACGTTGACCACGGTAAAACTACCTTGAGTGCTGCTATTCTACACTGCTTAGCACAAAAAGAAGGTAAAAAGGCTGCAAAATCAGTTGATCAGATTGATTCTGCTCCAGAAGAAAAAACAAGAGGTGTTACTATTAACATCGCTCACTTGGAATATGAAACAGCTAAGAGGCACTATGCTCACATTGACTGCCCAGGTCACGCTGACTACGTTAAGAACATGATTACTGGTGCTGCTCAGATGGATGGTGCTGTTTTGGTAGTTGCTGCTACTGATGGTCCTATGCCTCAGACTAGAGAGCACATTTTGCTAGCTAAACAGGTTGGTCTTCCTTCATTTGTAGTTTTCTTAAACAAATGTGATATGGTTGAAGACCAAGAAATGATTGACTTAGTTGAAGATGAGGTTAGAGAACTTTTGAAGAAAAATGGATTCCCTGGAGATGAGGTACCAGTAATTAGAGGTTCTGCTTTGAAAGCTTTGGAATCTACAAGCGCTGATGACCCATGGGCTCAGAAGGTTGTTGAATTAGTTGATAAATTAGATGAATACATTCCTGAACCAGTAAGAGACACAGAAAAGCCTTTCTTGATGGCTATTGAAGATGTATTTTCTATTGAAGGTAGAGGTACAGTTGCCACTGGTAGAATTGAAAGAGGTATTATCAACGCTAACGAAGAAGTTGAGGTTGTTGGTATTAGACCAAACCAAAAGACAACAGTTGTTTCTGTTGAAATGTTCAACAAATCACTTACAAGTGGTCAAGCTGGTGACAACGTTGGTATGCTTCTTAGAGGTTTGAAGAAAGAAGACATTGAAAGAGGTCAAGTTTTGGCTAAGACTGGAACTATTACTCCTCACACAGAATTTGAAGCAAACATTTATGTTTTGAGCAAAGAAGAAGGTGGAAGACACACTCCATTCTTTAGTGGATACAAGCCACAGTTCTTTATTAGAACTGCTGATATTACTGGAGATGTAATCTTGCCTGCCGGAACAGAAATGGTTATGCCTGGTGATACAGTTGACGTAACTGTTAAATTAATCGTTCCTGTAGCTCTAGAAGAAAAACAAGGTTTTGCTATCCGTGAAGGTGGAAGAACCGTTGGTGCTGGTGTTATTACCAAGATTATAAAATAGTTTGAAATATTAAAACGATGTCAACTTCAACTGCGAAGAAAACTGAAAATAAGGAATCGCCAAAATTGAGAATCAAGCTTCGCGCTTATGATCACAGAATTCTTGACAAGAGTTCACAGCAAATCATTGATATGGCACAGCGCTGTGGGGTTAAGGTTTTGGGACCAATTCCTTTGCCAGTAGAAATAACGAAATATACTGTCAACAGGTCAACTTTTGTTCACAAGAGTGCAAGAGAGCAATTTGAGATGAGGGTACATAAAAGATTAATTGATATCTTAGTACCTAACCAGAAAGTAGTAGAGTCATTGAAATCTTTGACTCTTCCTGCTGGAGTTGACACTGAAATTAAAAGTATAATATAATCCTTGGATTTAATAGAGTTGTTTTACTAGTCTAAAGCTGGACTGGTGTCCAGCTTTTATTACCCTTACAGTTATTATGAAATGTATATTAGGTAAAAAAATTGAAATGAGTCAGGTTTTTGACAAGGACGGAAAAGTAATCCCGGTCACTTTGGTGCAGACAGGAGATTGCAATATCGTTCAGGTTAAAACTATGGAGAAAGATGGCTATACTGCCATTAAGGTGGGTTTTGAAAACTTACCAGAAAGAAAAATCTTGAAATCAGGAACTCCTTTTAGGCACCTTAAAGAATTTAGATGTGATGATATTTCTTCATACTCTATTGGGGACACGATTGAACCTTCTATTTTTGTTGAGGGAGACAAAGTAAAAGTCTCTGGTATTGGCAAAGGTAAGGGATTTCAAGGTGGTGTTAAGAGATGGGGTTTTCACGGAAGAAATGCTACTCATGGTGTGAAACACGAGCAGAGAACAATTGGTTCTATTGGTTGTTCTATTCCATCAAGAGTTATAAAGGGAAAAAAAATGCCTGGACGAACTGGTGGAGAAAGAGTTTCTGTTAAGAATTTGGAAATCGTAAAAGTTGATAATCAAAACAAAATCATTGCTCTTCGCGGTGCAGTACCTGGCAGGAGAGGAACGCTTTTAGAAATAAGAGGAGAATAATATGAAAACGACAAGTTTAAAAACTAAAAAAGAGGTTTCTGCCGAAAATGCTAAGAAGTTGGGCTTGCCTGAGGAAATTTTTAGCGTTCCATTGAATGCTGATTTGGTACATCAGATTACTGTTTCTCAGATGGGAAATAGAAGACAGTCTATTGCTCATACAAAAGACAGATCAGAGGTTCGTGGAGGTGGAATAAAACCTTGGAAGCAGAAGGGTACTGGTCGTGCAAGACATGGTTCTAGTCGTTCACCAATCTGGGTTGGTGGAGGTATTACTTTTGGACCTAGATCTGACAAAATTTTTGACAGGATCGTTCCTAAGAAAATGAAAAGAAAAGCTTTGTTTATGGTTTTATCCCAAAAACTGAATGATAACCTTTTGGTTTTGGTTGATAAGATTTCTATGGAAGAACCAAAAACAAAAGCAGCATTAGAATTACTTAAAAAGAATTCTATTACACGCGAAAGTTGTTTAGTTGTTTTGTCTGATATGGATAGAAATACTATTTTATCTTTCGCAAACTTACCAAAGGTTGACACTATTCAAGCTAAAGATTTGAACTGCTTGGATTTGCTTTCGCATAAGTATCTTATTATTGATAAGGCAGGAATAGAAAAGATGAAGCAGACTTTTTTGGACTCAAAAAATGAAAGCTCTGAAGCTAACGAAGAAATTAAATAAAACGCATTATGGCTCAAGAAAAAAATACAACTAAAAAGGACGGAGTTTTAATGGAAAACGCAGGTATATTAAAGAGACCACATATTACCGAAAAAGCTGCTGCTTTAGCTGAAGAGAATTTTTATGTTTTTGAAATTGCCGATACGGCTAATAAGATAGAAGTTAAAAAAGCTATTGAAGAGTATTTCAAGGTTAATGTTGAGAATGTAAACATTGTTAATTTGCCAGCTAAAAAAGTTCAGAAGGGTAAAATCATCGGAAGCGTAGGTGGATGCAAAAAGGCAATTGTTAAAGTTAAAAAAGGGCAAAAGATTGATATAATTGAGAAATAATATGATCAGGAGAATTAAATTAGACAATTTAAAAGTTTTAACCAAAAACAAAAAGCCTGAAAAAAATCTTTTGGTTAGAATCAAGAAGACTGGAGGTAGAGGTAGTAATGGTAGAATCACTTCTTGGCAAAAAGGAGGTGGCAGTAGAAAACTTTATCGTCTTGTAGATTTTAAGCAGACAAAACAAGATATTCCTGGTGAAGTAATTGCATTAGAATATGATCCAAATAGAACTGCCTTTATTGCTCTTATAAAGTATGACGACGGTGATAAGAAATACATCATTGCTCCTCATGGATTAAAAGTTGGAACAAGGATTATTACAGCCGAAAAGGCTGAGCCTGAAATTGGAAACAGAATGAAATTGAAAAACATTCCAGAGGGTTCAATGATTTATAATATTGAACTTGAATCAGGAATGGGTGCTAAGTTGGTAAGATCTGCTGGTTCTTGTGCGGTATTACTAAACCGTGATGCTGGATACGCACAAATCAAAATGCCTTCATCGGAAGTTAGAAAAATCTCTGAAGAGTGTTTTGCTTCCCTTGGAACAGTATCTAATCCAGAGCACCGTTTTATTAGATGGGAAAAAGCTGGAAAGAGTAGAAGAAAAGGAATAAGACCGCACGTTAGGGGTTCTGCGATGAACCCTTGTGACCATCCACATGGAGGTGGTGAGTGTGGTTCTCCAATCGGTATGGCTTATCCTAAGACTCCTTGGGGAAAACATGCTCTTGGTGTTAAGACTAGAAACAAGAGAAAGTGGACAAGCAAGTTGATTGTTCAGAGAAGAGTTAAAAAGAAAAGAAAATAATAAGAAGTAAAAAATATGGCAAGAAGTCTTAAAAAAGGTCCTTATATTGACGAAAAGTTGTTAAAAAAGCTTGAAGGTCTTAAGGCTAGTGAAGCTCAAACCATTAAGACATGGGCTAGAGCTTGCACTATTGTTCCTGAAATGATCGGTTTTACTTTCGGTGTACACAATGGAAAGAATTTCATTGACGTGAGGGTAAACGAAGAGATGGTAGGACACAAGCTAGGTGAGTTTTCTCCTACTACAAAGTTTTTGAAACATGGAGGAAAAATGCAAAAAGGATTAGATAAGAAATAAAGATAATTAAAGATATGGCTTTTGAAGCAAAATTAAAACATTTGAGAATAGCCCCAAGAAAAGTCAGATTAGTTGCTGATCTAGTAAGGGGAAAAGGAGTTGAAGAAGCTCAAGCTATTTTGAATTTTACTGTGAAAAGAGCCTCTCTTCCAGTTTTGAAGCTTTTGAACTCCGCTGCCGCTAATGCTAAAAATGTAGCACAAAAAGATAGTTCAAGCTTGTTTATCGCCAAGATTACTGTTGATGGAGGTCCTGTTTTAAAGAGAATTCTTCCTAGAGCTAAAGGTAAGGCCGACAGGATGTTAAAAAGAACTTCTCACATCACAATTGTGCTTGATGAAAAAAGAGAAGAGAAGGTAAAAAAAGAAAAGAAAACAGCAAAGAAAACAGTTGCTGCGAAGGTAAATAATAAGAAATCCGTCGCTAAAGATGGAGAAAAATAATTAGACGAAAATGAGTCACAAAGTCCACCCAAAAATATTTCGTATCAGAGGGATTGCCGATTGGTTATCTCATGGATTCTACGGAAAGAGCGCGAAGAATGACTTGCAGGAGGATTACATTATTAGAACCTTCTTTAAAAGCAAGCTTAGGGAATCCAGTGTTGAGAAGATTGAAATAGAAAAGTATCCAAACAAAACTAATGTCATAATTTTTTCTGCTAGACCAGGTTTGATTATTGGTAGAGGAGGAGAAGGTATAGAAAAATTAAGACAAGGTCTTATAAAAGAACTTTTTAGAAAAAGAAATCTTTCCCTTAAAGAATTACATTCTTTGACAAAGACATTGAAGATTGAAATTAAAGAAGTTTCTAATCCTTGGATTTCAGCTGAACTTGTAGGTCAATGGATCGCTCAAAAAATTGAAAAAAGAACACCTTTTAGAAAGACTATTAAACAAGCCATTGAAAAAGTAATGGCAAGTAAAGGAGTAAAAGGAATAAAGGTCGAAGTTTCTGGTCGTTTAGACGGAGCTCAGATTGCTAGAAGTGAATGGCTTGAAAAAGGTCGTTTACCAAGACAAACAATAAGAGCCGATATAGATTATGCTATTGTTGAAGCTAGATGTACCTATGGCACAATTGGTATTAAAGTCTGGATTTATAAAGGAGAAAGATTTGATAAATAAAAAAAACTATGTTAGCGCCAAAAAAGTTAAAACACAGAAAACAGCAGAAAGGAAGAAGATCAAATAGAACTTTTGAATCCAGAGGAACTAAAATTAGTTTCGGAAGCTATGGTCTAAAAGCAACATCTGCAAAATGGATTACTAGCGCACAGATTGAGGCTTGTAGAAGAGCAATAATCAGGTACTTGAGAAAAGGTGGAAAGCTATGGGTTAGAATTTTTCCAGATAAGGTCGTGACGAAGAAGGGTCAAGAGGTTCCGATGGGTGGTGGAAAGGGTTCTCTAGATCACTATGTTTGTCCCGTGAGACCTGGAAGAGTATTGTTTGAACTGGAAGGTATTGACGAAAAAAGTGCTCACGAGGCACTAAGAAAGGCAGGTAGTAAACTTCCTGTTAAGACTAAATTTGTAAAGAAATAAAATGAAGTACAAAGAATTAGCTCAAAAAAGCAAGGAAGAATTACAGAAGATACTTGCTGAGAATAAAAAGAAAATACAGGATGTGCGTTTTAAAGAAGCTGTTGGTAGTGTAAAAAACACTAAAGAAATCAGAGACAAAAAAAAGGAAAACGCAAGAATCTTAACTTATTTAAATAACACCAAGTAATATGCCAAAAAGAACACTAATAGGTCTAGTAACTTCCGACAAAATGGATAAAACCGTGGTGGTTAGGGTTGAGAGCATTAAAGAGCATCCTATTTATAGAAGAAGATACAAATCTCATCAAAAGTATAAAGCTCATGATGAGGCTAATGAGTATAAGACTGGAGACAAGGTAATTATTGAAGAGTCTATGCCACTAAGCCACGACAAGAGATGGAAAGTAATAGGGAGGGCCGCCTAATAATCTATTTAAGTGAAATTATATGATTCAAACAGAGACATTATTAAAAGTGGCAGACAACTCTGGAGCAAAGACAGCAAAATGTATTCGTATTCTGGGCGGCACAAGAAGAAGGTATGCTCAGATCGGTGATATAATAGTGGTAGCTGTTAAAACAGCTGAGCCTAGGAAGACTGTTAAAAAGCACCAAGTTGTAAAAGCCGTAATTATAAGGCAATCACAACCAGTAAGGAGAAAGAATGGCAGTTATATCAGATTTGACGATAACGCTGTTGTAATCCTTGATGGAAGTGGTAAAGAGCCAAAAGGTACTAGAATTCTAGGACCAGTTGCTAGAGAAGTAAGGGAAAGAGGATTTGAAAAAATCTCTACAATGACTAAAGATTTAGTTTAAAGTTTTATATCGCAATATGAAAATAAAAAAGAACGACCAAGTTTTAATAATTGCTGGTGACGACAAAGGGAAAAAGGGAGCAGTCTTGAAGGCTATGCCAAGTATTGGCAAGGTTGTGGTTGACGGCGCAAATTTGGTCAAAAAACATGTAAAACCTAAAAGAAACGGCGAGAAAGGACAGATTGTAAAGATGCCAAAACCTTTAGATGTTTCTAAGGTTCAATTCCTTTGCCCAAAATGTGGTAAAGCAGCCAAAATCGGTCACGATGTTAGCGGTGAGGTGAAAGCTCGCATTTGTAAAAAATGTGGCGCAAAATTATAATTTTTTTAATTGTTTTACTGGTATGTCAGAAATAAAAGACAAATATGAAAAAAAGGTAGTGGCTGCAATGCAGGAAAAATTTGGCTACAAAAACAAGATGTCTGTTCCAAAGATCCAGAAAGTAGTTGTTAATACTGGTTTTGGAAGAATTATTGGGAATAAAACAAAAGATGAACAGAGAAAGTTCTCTGAATATGTCATTAATAATTTTTCTCAAATAACAGGACAGAAGCCAGTCTTAACAGCTGCTAGAACATCTATTTCTTCTTTTAAATTAAGAGAGGGTAGTGTTATTGGGTCTAAGGTGACTCTTAGGGGAAAAAAGATGTACGACTTTTTAGAAAAGGTAGTGAATATTGTACTTCCTCGTTCAAGAGATTTTAGAGGTATTAACACAATGGCAGTTGATAAGGGTGGAAACTTGAACATTGGAATTAAGGAGCATATTATTTTCCCAGAAATTTCTCCCGAGAAATCTCCGATTATATTAGGACTTCAGATAACAGTGACAACAAGTGCTAATTCTAAAGAAGAGGGCTTGGAATTATTCAGATTGCTTGACTTTCCTATTAAGAAAAGTTAAAGTCAATAAGTATTATAAACTATTATGCCAAAACAATCGCAAATCGCAAAATCAGCTAAAAAACCAAAATTTTCTACTAGAATCGTGAGAAGATGTTTTAAATGTGGACGAAAGAGAGGATATATTAGGAAATTCGGTCTATGTAGAATCTGTTTTAGGGAAATGGCAAATAAAGGGGAAATACCCGGAATTAAAAAGAGCAGTTGGTAAACACAAAAAACTATGGACACAATAGCAGACATGATCACTTCTATTAATAACGCACAAGCTGTTTGTAAAAAACAAATAGTAGTTTTTCCTTATTCTAATTTTAAATTCAATATCTTACAGTTATTGAAAGATGAAGGATTTATATTAGACGTACAGAAGAAAGGAAGGCTTGCAACAAGGAGGATTGTCGTTGACTTGAAGTATGACGAAAACGACAAACCAGCAATATCTAAAATGAAACTTGTTTCAAAACAAGGTCAGAGGATTTATTCTAAGTCAACTGAACTTAAAAGCGTAAAATCAGGATATGGAATTTCTATTATTTCCACCTCAAAAGGATTGGTGACTAATAAGGAAGCTAAAAAGCAAAAATTAGGAGGAGAAGTGATTTGTCAATTGTGGTAATTTTTATTAAATTTTTAACAAAGAGATTATGTCAAGAATCGGAAAAAAGCCAATTAAAATACCCACTGGCGTCGAAGTAAAATTAGACGACAAGATTTTTGAAATCAAAGGAGCAAAAGGGACTTTGAGTAGAGAAATTGTTCGTGAAATTGATGCTGAGGTAAAGGATGGCGAAATTAATTTTACTCCAAGAAATCATGATAAGAAGTCTTTGGCTTTTTGGGGGTTAACAAGAACACTTATTTCTAATATGATTGATGGTGTGACCAAAGGATATGAGAAAAAATTGGAAATAAATGGTGTCGGTTTTAAATGTAGAGTAGAAGGAAAAGATCTTATACTTGATGTGGGTTATAGTCACAGTGTAAAAATACCTGCTCCAGAAGGAATAACTTTTGCCACTGAAAAGAATATTATTACTGTCACTGGAATTGATAAAGAGCTAGTTGGACAAACAGCTGCTAGTATTAGAAAAGTCAAAAAACCTGAACCTTATAAGGGAAAAGGTATTAAATACATTGATGAGGTAATTAGAAGAAAGCTTGGAAAGAAAGCTGCCTAATGTTAAATAATTGAAGTTATTATTATGTTGACAACCAACGAAAAAAGAATAAAAAGACACAGAAGGGTGAGAGCCACAATTATTGGTTCAACTGAAAAGCCTAGACTTTGTGTTTTCCGTTCAAATAATCATATTTATGGACAGTTAATAGATGACTCAAAAGGAGTGACTATTGCTTCTGCAAGTGATATTGAAGTAGGAAAGAAAGATAAAAAAACTTCTCTTTCTAAAGAGGTCGGTTTATTATTAGCTAAAAAGGCTATGGAAAAAAATATCTCTCAAATCGTTTTTGATAGAGGTGGATATAAATATCATGGCAGAGTTAAGGCTTTGGCTGAAGGAGCTAGAGAAGCTGGTTTAAAATTTTAATTTTATGACAACAAAAAACGAAAGCACTAAACCAACTAAACCATCAAAACCAGGTTTTAGTCCAAAGAAATTTGATGGAAAAAAGAAAGAATTTCGCAAGGATTTTAATAAAGATAAGGATCAGCCTAAGGATGAGTTTGAATCAAAGCTACTTGATTTGGCTAGAGTGACTAAAGTGACTGGGGGTGGAAAGAATATGAAATTCAGAGCCGTTATGGTTGTTGGCGATAAAAACAAAAAAGTAGGTGTAGGTGTAGCAAAAGGTCTTGACGTTTCACAAGCTATTGAAAAGGCTACTCGTGACGCAAAGAAGAATATGATTGAAGTACCTATGGTAAAAGGAACAATTCCTTTTGAGGTATCAGCAAAATATGGTCCCTCAAAGGTATTGTTAAAACCTCAAATGGAAGGTAGAGGACTTGTTGCTGGAGGAACTGTTAGAGTTATCTGTTCTCTTGCTGGAATACAAGATATTTCATCAAAAATTTTAAGCACAACAACAAATAAGTTAAACAATGCAAGAGCTACTATGAGTGCTTTGGCAAAACTAAAATCTGTTAAGAAATAATAAAAAAATGCAGTTACATCAATTACAAAAAAATAGCACCTTTAAGGATGGGAAAAGAGTAGGAAGAGGTGGCAAGAAAGGCACATACTGTGGGGCTGGTGGAAAAGGACAAAAAGGAAGAGCTGGTGCAAAGTTTAAACCTGTTGTCAGAGAATGGTTAAAGAAGTATCCTAAACTAAGAGGGTATAATTTTAATGTTAAAACAGAAGTTTCTGTATTGAATTTGTCTGATCTTGAGAAATCATTTGAAGCGAAAGATGTAATAACTCCTGAAACATTAGTATCAAAGAGAGTAATCCGAAGAGTTGATGGAAAGATTCCTACTGTAAAAGTTTTAGCAAAAGGAAATTTAACTAAGGCTTTTGCTGTTGATGGTTGCATCGTTTCTGCTAAAGCTAAAGAGATAATTGAAAAAGCTGGTGGATCGGTAAAAGTAAAAGAAGTAAAAAAATTAGTGAAGAATACAAGTAAGAAAGATAAGAAATAAGATTAATTTCATCTATGGCTAAATTTCTAAATATTTTTAAAGAAAGGGATTTAAGGAATAAGGTTTTTTTCATTTTGGCCATTCTTGTTTTTTCTAGATTACTTGCAAATATCCCTATTCCCGGTGTTGATCTTATTAGATTACAGTTTATGACCGAAAATCAATTTTTTGGAATGTTGGGGCTTTTAACTGGAGGTTCTCTTGATAAAGTTTCCCTAGTATTACTTGGATTGGGACCCTACATTACCGCTACTATTATTTTCCAATTACTTACGCTGATAATTCCTTCAATGGAGAAGTTATATAAAGAAGAGGGAGAACAAGGACGAAGAAAATTTAATCAATACTCTAGAATTGCTACTCCGATAATTGCGGCGATTCAAGGTTGGGCAATGCTTTCTTATTTAAAACAAGCACAAATTATTGGCAATTTGGATTTAATGACAACTATTACTGCTGTTTTAGCGGTAGTTGCTGGTTCTATGATTATGATGTGGCTTGGAGAATTGATTACAGAAAAAGGCATAGGAAATGGTGTATCGTTGTTGATTTTTGCAGGAATAGTGACAGGTTTACCTGTTAGTATTGGTGGAATGATTGGAGCTTATGATGCATCGCTATTGATTCCTTACATTGCATTCTTTATTGCATCAATTGTTATAGTGTCTGCGGTTGTACAGATAAATGAAGCTAGACGAAACATACCAGTTTCTTATGCAAGGAGAATTAGGGGAGATTATGGAAACTCTAACACATATCTTCCTTTAACAATTAATCCTGCTGGTGTTATTCCTGTGATATTTGCAATTTCTATCTTAATGGTTCCAAATATGATAGCAACTTATTTTAAGTGGGATGCTGTGACAACATTTTTAGCAAATCCATGGGCTTATGGAATAATATATTTTGTACTAGTATTTTTGTTCACATTCTTTTATACAAATATAACTTTTGATCCAAAAACAATATCTTCTAATTTGCAAAAATCTTCTGGATTTATCCCAGGAATCAGACCAGGAGAAGCTACAACAAATTACATACAGAAGGTTTTAAATAGGGTGCTTGTAATTGGTGCAAGTGCATTGGGTCTTATAGCTGTGATGCCTTCAATAGTTCAGGGTGTGACGGGAGTCACCCAAGCATCATTCCTCGTGGGGGGAACTTCACTACTAATTATTGTGAGTGTTGTTATGGAAACAATGAGACAAATTAACGCACAACTTGAGATGAGAGAATACGATATTTAAATCGTTCAAAAAAAAGAATAATATCATTGAATTGATGATTATATCTAGAGAGGATTGATTAGTTCAATCCTTTCTTTATTGTGAGTTATAAAAAGTATAATACAATAATATAACAGGGTTAGCGAAAAAATAATGCTTAACCCAAAAACATATGCATAGTAGTAATCCGTTAGTATTAGTTTTTTTAGGTAAATCTGGTGCCGGAAAGGGAACTCAATTAGATATTTTTCGTGAAAGAATGGAATTTGATTTTATAGGAAGTGGCGACTTACTTAGAGCACGAAAGAAAGAACAAGATTTTACTGGAAAAAAAATAGCTAGTGTTATTGATAATGGAGGACTTATTGAGACGCCTGTTGTGTTTTCTTTGTGGATGGCAGAATTTGAAAAATTGAAGGACAAAGGGGCAGAATTAAAGGGAATAGTAATAGATGGCTCTCCTAGAAAAATCAGAGAAGCGTACTTAATGGATGAGGCTTTAAATTGGTATGAATGGAATGATAACTTTAAAGTGATTTTGATTGATGTATCAGACGAAGAGGTTTTATCACGAATTGCCAATAGAAGAATATGTAAACAATGCGGAGAGATAGTTCCATATGTAGGAGAATTAAAAAGATTAACTAATTGTCCTGAATGTAATGGAGAATTAATAAAAAGACCTGAGGATTCGGAACAGGATAGTGTTAGAAAGCGCTTGGAATGGTTTACCAAAGAAGTTGGTCCCGTATTAGACTTTTATAGAGAGAAAAACAAACTAATTACTATAAATGGTAATCAGAGTGTTGAAGACGTTTATAATGACATTTTAAAGGCATTAGAACTCAAATAAGATGATAACCTTAAAGACAAAAGAAGAAATAGAAGTGATGCACAGAGGTGGTAAGATTTTGGCTGACATAATGAATAAGCTTGAAGCCGAAATTAAGCCTGGACTTATAGCTGAAAATCTTGAATTTTTGTCTGAAAAATTAGTAAAGGAAGTTGGTGGAATCTGTAGCTTTAAAGGACAAGGAGGATTCCCTTCGGGACTTTGTTTTTCTGTGAATGATGAGATAGTTCATGGACTTCCACGAAAAAAAATACTTAAAAGTGGGGACGTCGTCACTCTTGATTTTGGAATATTTTTTAAATTGGAGAAATTTTTAGGCAGAAACATTGATTTTGATAAATATCCGCATATTAGAGATGGATTTCATACAGATATGGCTAGAAGCTATGTTGTGGGAGAAACTACTGATTCTGAAATAGATAGATTAGTCAAAATCACTAAAAAGACCCTTAAAAGGGGTATTAAGAAGGTAAGACCTGGTGTTTCTTTGGGTGATTTGGGAGAAACAATGTTTCGTTATGCTGATAATCAGGGCTTTGGTGTTATTAAAGCTTTGTGTGGACATGGTATTGGAGCAGAATTGCACGAAGACCCGGAAGTGTTAAATTATGGAAAAAGACACACTGGAATGATATTAAAAGAAGGGATGGTATTTTGCATTGAACCGATGTTGACTAATGGAAACAATAGGGTTGTCAGAAATAAAGATGACTATGCTTATGTGACTGAAGATGGTTCAATTGCTGCTCATTTTGAACATATGGTGGCAGTAGTCAAGGATGGCTGTATCGTTTTAACCGAATAATTTTTGAAACAAAAAGGGATGTAAAAAGGACCTGACTCATGCAGGTTTTTTTGTTGACAAAAAACTAATTTTATTGATTCTTAATTTTAATGGTAGAAAATAAATAGCAGGTCTTGACAATAGCAATATTCTACCATAGTATAAATTCAGCACTTTTCTGGAGAGTAGTACCTTTGTTAAGAGCACCTTTCATTAAATATCGCAACTTTACACTCATAGTAAAAAAACATTTTGCTGTTTTTTTGGATAGATACGAGATTCGGAAAGATTTAGGAATCAAATTACAGATTAATCACTAAACACATAACATGAGCCTAAAATCAAAGTTTTTCTTTGGTTTGTTCATGGGTATAATTGCTTTTTGGGCACAGCTTGTTTCAGCTGCGACGCCTGGTCAAGTAGTTATAAATGAATTCATAACTAATCCTTCCACTGGGCAGGAATGGTATGAACTAATTAACACAACTACTTCACCAATAGACTTGAGTGGTTTCAAGATTGATCGAACGATTACCGGCGATTCTATGAGTTTATCTGGTACACTTCCCGCAGGGGGAATTTTGGTATTTTCTACCGATTCTACTGCTGTGAATGATGCTGGAGATGCTATAATTTTGAAGGATGCTTCTAACACTGTTATTTCGGCGGTGTCTTACGGAACACAGAATTACGTAGGATATCCACACTTAACAAGTGCTCCAGGAAGTAATCAGTCTGGATATGTTTCAAATACTGATTTGACTAATCCAGTCTACTCTATTTCCATTCCTACAAAGGGGTGGTTTAATAACGCAACTGATTGGACTTGTGAACAATTGAATGGGCAAGGTATTATACCTACAACAAACCCAACATTGAATTCAATAGCTTCTTGCTTATCCTCTCAGGCAATTCTAACAAATTTAAATGGTTTTAATGACCCTAGTAATGCGATTGAATTGTTTTTTGAGAGAAGGTCTGATTTTACTGATGCAACATCAGTAATTGGAAGAATTGAATTTAATAATACAATTAACTTAACAGGTACTAATACTTTAAATTATTTAAAGCTATTAGGAAGTAAAGTTAATATTTCGAAAGATGATAGAATGGTCTTCATTGGACTTGATGGTGCTGATAGTACAATTTTTGGTGCTATTAATGCAACTATTACTATGTATTCTCTTGATGGGCAATCTTCTGTGCCAAGCATAGTAGTAAGATCTGATGACGGAACAATAATAAATTCTGGTGATGCTAACTTCCCAACAATATTTGGGCAATCTTTTGATATCAATACACACGCATTAAGCTTTTCTACCGATGGATTTACTAGCTTTGAAGTAAAGAGATCAGTTTTTACTGCTGCTATTGAATATTCTAAAGATGGTGGTATTACATATTCTTCAAGTGTTTCTGCCAAACAGGGTGATACTTTAAGAATTAGAGCTACATTTAACGATGATGTAGCAGATGCTCCTATTCCTCAATTAACTATTAGTGATGGCGTTCTTGCTGCTACTAATATGACAAGAATTGATGAAAGACATTATTATTTTGATCTAACTGTTCCAGCTGGAAACGTAGTTCCTACTGTGACACTAGGTTTGGCTAACAATGTAATAGGAGATGTAATTGAGACTGCTCCTACAAGCGGAGGAAGTTTTAGCATAAATAATGCAGTTCCTAGTGCTCCTACTATTACTCAGATTGGAAACACAGGAAACTACATCAACAATGAAAACAAAGCTACAGTCCATGTGACAGGTACTGCCGAAGCAAATTCTTTGGTAAGTGTTGTTTTGACTGATGGCTCTTCAAACAGTACAACAGCTCAAACACAGCAATTATCTGGAGGCGCTACTGCTTTTGATATTACTGTTGATGCATCGGCATTAGTTGATGGCACTATTACTCCAACTGTCACAGCTACAAATACTGTTGGAACTTCTAGTATTCCTACTAATGTTCCTACTGCTAGCAAAGACACTGTTGTTCCTAGTACTCCTGTTATTACCCAGATTGGAAACATAGGAAACTACATCAACAATGAAAACAAAGCTACAGTCCATGTGACTGGTACTGCCGAAGCAAATTCTTTGGTAAGTGTTGTTTTGACTGATGGCTCTTCAAACAGTACAACAGCTCAAACACAGCAATTATCTGGAGGCGCTACTGCTTTTGATATTACTGTTGATGCATCGGCATTAGTTGATGGCACTATTACTCCAGCTGTCACAGCCGCTGATCAGATGGGTAATATTAGTGTTTCTGTTGCAACTCCAACTGCGATTAAGAATGTGGTTGCTCCAACTGCTAATATTGAATACTCAAGAAATGGTGGAAGTACCTATTCGGCTTCAATTTCGGTAAAAAGTGGTGATACCTTAAGAATCAGAGCTACTTTCAGCGAAGATATGTCTTTGACACCACTTCCTCAGATAGCAATTAATAATGAATTGCTTAGTGCTACTAATATGGTAAGAACCGATGCAACTCATTATTATTATGATTTTGCAGTTCCTACTGGAGATTTAATTCCTAATGTTAGCTTATCTACTGGGATTGGTGTTATTTCTGGAAATCCTGTAAATCCAACTCCTACAAGCGGGAATAGTTTTGTTATTGACAATACAGTCCCTGCTGCTCCTGTCATTACCCAAATTGGAAACGCAGGAAACTACATCAATAATGTAAACAAAGCTACAGTCCATGTGACTGGTACTGCCGAAGCTGATTCTTTGGTAAGTGTCACTTTAGTTGATTCTGTTTACCATATTTCTAGTACAATGACTCAGCAATTATCTGGAGGTGCTACTGCTTTTGATGTTGTAATTGATGCTTCTGCATTGACTGATGGAAATATAATCCCATCTGTTTTTGCTCGTGATAGTACTGGAAACACAGGAAGCTCTACTACAACTCCTGTTGCAATAAAGAATACTGCTGCCCCAAGTGCTCCGACTATTACTCAGATAGGGGCTGCTGGAAATTATATTAATAATACTATAGAAGACACTGTTCACGTAATTGGTACTGCTCAAGCAAATTCTTTGGTAAGTGTCACTTTAGTTGATTCTGCTTATCGTGTGTCTAATACAGTGACACAGCAATTATCTGGAGGCGCAACTAGTTTTGACATAATAATTGATGCATCTACTTTGGCTGATGGAATTATTACACCGTCAGTAAAAGCTACTGATAGTTTTGGAAATACAAGTAGTGCAACAACTGTTCCAACTGCAAATAAGAACGTTACTGGTCCAATTGCTAGTGTTGAATATTCCAAAGATGGAGGAGATACATATTCTTCTACTATTAATGTTAAGGGAGGAGATACTCTTAGAATAAGAGCCACATTTAATGAAAATGTTGCTACTTCTCCTGTGATGCAATTAGTAATTGATAATAGTTTGCTTGCTGCAATCAATATGACAAGAGTTGATGCAACTCACTATTATTATGACTTTACTGTGCCTAGTGTAAACTTGAATCCTTCGGTAAGTTTGGCTACAGGTACTGACACCGAAGGAAATATAGTAATCGCTACTCCTACTAGCGGTGCTACTTTCAATATAGATAGTACAGCTCCTAGCATTCCTACTATTACCCAAATTGGAAACACAGGAAACTACATCAACAATGAAAACAAAGCTACAGTCCATGTGACTGGTACTGCCGAAGCAAATTCTTTGGTAAGTGTTGTTTTGACTGATGGTTCTTCAAACAGTACAACAGCTCAAACACAGCAATTATCTGGAGGCGCTACTGCTTTTGATATTACTGTTGATGCATCGGCATTAGTTGATGGCACTATTACTCCAGCTGTCACAGCCGCTGATGGCGTAGGAAATGTAAGTAATACAGTTGCAACTCCAACTGGAAAGAAGGATGTTGTAGCTCCTAGTGTGACTAAGCTAGGTGATGGTTCTACAGATTTTGGAATACTAGCAGATGATAATGCATCGTTGGTTTTTAACGAGGTAATTGATAATACTTCTAAGGATTCTGTAAGAACTGCTCTAACAAATGGTGCTAATAATACCATTACATTTAGTTGGCCTGGTAAAAATCTTATAGTTTTTGCTGGATCTACTGATGTCACTTTTGATAACGATGTTATTGTTGCAAGTATTACTGATCTTGCTGGAAATACAACTAATGATGTGCTATTAATTGATTCTGTTTTGGCAATCAATCAAACTGCTCCTGATGAAGGTGGTAGTGCGACATCTAGCCCATCAACTCCAGAAGTTGTTTTAACGGATCCAACTCAAAGCGTTGATGTTAACGTTGATGCGAGTACAACAAACCCAACTTTGAATATTGATTCATTTGTTAATAATGGAACTGGAACATTGCCTCAGATTGATATTACTGCTAATAACGCAGCTGGTACTACAGTTTCTATTCCTAGTGGAACAACTGTGACAAGCTCTGATCCAAATTGGGATGGCGTACTTCAGACTCCAAGATTATCAGATGATCAACCTGCTGATGGACTTGCAATTGAAGTTGGAGTTCCCGGTATGACTCTTACTTTTGATACTGCCGTAAGAATGGTACTTCCTGGACAAGCTGGGAAGAGATTAACTTATTCTACTGATGGTGGTGCGACTTATATATTAGTTCCATTATGTAGTGGTCCCGATACTCAGGCTACTGGAGACGCTCTACCAGCCGGTGGAAGTTGTAAATTAAACGTAGGAAGTGATTTGATTCTCTGGACAAAGCACTTTACAGAATATAGGGCAGACGTAAATGTTGGAGCTCTTGAGGCTGCTCTTACTGAAGCACAGACAAAGTATAATAATGCTGTTGAAGGAACAAATCCTGGACAATATGCTGTTGGTTCAAAGGCCATATTGCTCTCAGCTATTAATGATGCAAATGCTGTGTACAATGACTTAGAAAGCACTCAGGTCCAAATTGATAATGCTACTACAGCATTGAATAATGCTATAGATACTTTTGATGCACAAATGGTTCCTGTAATATTGCAGAGCATTGAAATTACTCACGCTGCCAACAAATTAACTTATGGAGTAGGTGATAGCTTGGATATTACTGGACTTGTTGTGACTGGACACTATAATGATGGAAGCTCTCATGCCGAGACCATAACTACTGGCAATATTACTGGCTTTGATAGCTCTGCTGCTGTGACTGGACAAGTCTTAACTATTACTGTTGATTCACAAACTACTTCTTATACGATTGATATTGTAATTGTTCAGGCAACTAGTATTACCGTTTCGGGAGAAGATAGTGCTACTACTATTACCACCGATAATGGTACTCTTCAGATGTATGCAGAATTTTTACCAACAAACACAACCAACAAGGGTGTGACTTGGTCATCTATTGATGGCACTGGTGCTGCTACTATAGATTCTGCTGGCTTATTAACCGCTGTTTCTAATGGTACTGTGACTGTGAGAGCTACTGCTCAGGATGGATCTGCCGTTTTTGGAGAACTAATTATTACTATTAGTAATCAGACAGTTCCTTCGGTACCAGTGACAACCATAAATGTGACTGGCGAGGGAAGTGCAACAACTATTGAGACAGATAATGGTACTCTTCAGATGAGCGCTGAAGTATTGCCTGCTAATGCAACAAATAAAGCGGTCACTTGGAGTGTGGTTCCGGGAACAGGAACAGCTTCTATTAATACTAGTGGATTATTAACAGCGGTCACTAATGGTACTGTGACTGTTAAAGCTACTGCTCAGGATGGATCTGCCGTTTTTGGAGAACTAGTTATTACTATTAGTAATCAGACTGGAACTCCAAGTTCTGATGCCACTGTTTCATCTACTACTTACACTGTTGATTCAGATGCAAACACAATTACTAACGTTGCTAGTGCAACTGATGTTGCTACATTTAAGGCAAACCTAACTCCTGCAACTGGTGCTACATTTGAGGTTTACGAAACAGATGGCACTACTGTTAGAGTAGGTAATGTCATTTCTGGCGACAAGGTAATAGTCACTGCACAAGACACAACAACTACTAAGACATATACTATTACTGTTAACGCTGGTCCATCCGATTCTACTGTTGAAGCAACAAAGTCTTACGACAGAAATGGAGGTACAACTCTAGACATCGCAGCTACTTTTAATGGCAACACCTTACTTAGTATTAATGATGGATCTAGAGATTTAGTTGTTGATACTGATTACACTGTTGATGCTGATTCAATTACATTGACCCAAGCTTATATGCAGTCACTTTCAGTTGGTACAACAACTTTGACTTTTGACTTTAGTGCTGGGGCAAATGACACTACTGTAATTACTGTCACTGATTCCACACCAAGTAATTCTACTGTTGAAGAGTCAAAATCTTACGACAGAAATGGAGGTACAACTCTAGACATCGCAGCTACTTTTAATGGCAACACCTTACTTAGTATTAATGATGGATCTGGAGATTTAGTTGTTGATACTGATTACACTGTTGATGGTGATTCAATTACATTGACCCAAGCTTATATGCAGTCACTTTCAGTTGGTACAACAACTTTGACTTTTGACTTTAGTGCTGGGGCAAATGACACTACTGTAATTACTGTCACTGATTCCACACCAAGT
>Ga0265297_10001110_pt1 | contig 66541 bp, 85 predicted proteins | sample Munlanlwell13791_FD_192502 | JGI IMG/M metagenome (GOLD analysis project Ga0265297, IMG submission 192502) | Leachate microbial communities from a municipal landfill in Southern Ontario, Canada - Leachate well 137-91 | ecosystem: Engineered > Solid waste > Landfill > Unclassified | place... | reverse complement strand
GTTGAGTCTGCGCAAGGGGCGGGGGTTTGGGGGCTTTATCAGGTTTTTACCCACTATATTACCCACGAACTCAATACCCGGGTGGCTCCAGAAGACAAAATTCTTATACAAAAAGATAAAGAACGAAGTTTTCTGGATCGTTTCTACACTTTTAATTGGAATTAAATAATTATCTAAAGCTGTCCTATCGGCGATACGGGGAGAAAGGATCAGGGGAAATAAACTATCAGGAGCCCACCAAAGTCTAAAATCTCCAGTCAACACTCCTTCTCCTAAGACTTTCCTTTCAGTATTTCAAAGTTTTTTCTTCTGGCAAGCGATTTATTCCTTCCTTATTTTTATTTTACTCTGGAGTATACCGCGCGTTTGATTTTTATCAAGCAAATCGGGAAAATAATTTGCCTCTATCTTTAGCCTTGTGGTTTACCTCAAGGCTAAAAACACTAAGCTCTGTGGTTTACCTCAGAGCTTAGCCCTTCGGGGAGTTCTCAATTTTTTCCCCGACTCACGATGGTTCTTTCGCTGGCGCTCTTTCTCCTTCGGGTATACCTGTTTACTTGACAAAAACCGATACCTTGGGGTCTGCCTCAAGGTATCTTCAAGCCTGCGTGCTATTACTCCGCCGTAAATTAAAAAAAGGAGGAATAAAAAATGAGCCAGGAGAAAAAAGAAATACTAAAAGGAAGTGAAAAATTCGAAGAAGGGGTGTTAACTTCCGACGCCTGTATGCAGAGATTTTCACAATCAAGAGAAACGCAATACAGGACATACGAAGAAGATTTGCCAGAGCAATCTTTCGGTAGGTCTGCTTGGTATGAAGAAAGAAGATTGATTGCTAAAGCCTACCAACTGAAAAACAAAGGATATAAACTTTTCCCGGGTGAAACTCTCGAAACCTTTGTTGCCAGGCTGGCGAATGAACTGGATGAGGTTTTTTAATTGAATATTATTCAAGAAACATTAACTATAAAGGGGGTGAACATTATGTTTGATACTGCGCGGGTAGTAACTGATTTAGTTTCGGAAAGATTAACTAAAGACCAAATAGCCCTGGTTTGGGAAAGTTTGGAGTTTAGAAGGGATACAATTCAAGATCCTGGGCCGTTACAGGTGTTTTGGCTGTCCGAATGTGAAATCTGGGTTTATGACAACGGAAGAATAACGACTATGCTTTTACCTAACGAAGAACTATCAGTATTTTGATATAGAACTGTGGAAATCTTATAGCGACATCATTCGACGCTATCCAAAGATTAGCCTTCTAGTCTAGCGATAAAGTTTTTCCACCCGCCTTACCATTTTATCCACCCTTAATTGCTACTTTAATCAATCACTTCCTTTCTCATTTTTTTTGTTTTCTCTTGCCGTCACGTAATCCTCTTTCTTTTTATCCGCCTACAATAGCCCAAGATTGACTTTTGTGCAAGAAAATCCTTGAGAATAATTCGCCTCTACCTTGCACTTGTGGTCTGCCTCAAGATGCAAGGTATCAGAAGCATTCTGCCCCTTCGGGGAGTCTCAATTTTTCTCAAGGACTCCAGGAAACTCACTCGCTTGCGCTCGTTCCTTTCGGGCATACCTGTTTTCTTGACAAAAGACGGCATTTCCTGGGTTGCCTGAAAATACCTTCAAATCATTGGGCTTATATTTTCGGCGTCAAAAGAAAGGAGGCTTACATGAGCCAAGTAAAAACAAAACAAAAAACAAATCGAAAGGAGGTGAATACCATGATTGAAGTAGCCAGGGTTTATAAAGTCGAAAAAGACGAAGGATCCCTGAAGGCCTTTGTTGACATTAAAGTCGCCGATGCGGTTTTAATCAAAGGCATCAGGGTCATGGCTAAAAAAGACGGCGGGCTGTTCGCAGCTATGCCATCGCATTTAGCTGGCGACGGTAAGTATTATGATACCGTCCAATTCTTAACGCCTGAGGCAAAAACTGAATTGCAAGAAGTGGTTCTTGCAGCCTACGAGGCTTAAAGAATTTAAAAACTTTAAAAGCTGTCCTAACAGGCTATACGGGGGAAAGGAAAGATAAAATGAATTTAAACGAACTAGAGAACGGAAAGACAAAAATTAAGGTCGCAGGGGAAGAGGTAGAGGTTAAAACTTCAGATTCCGTAAAGGATACCTTAACAAGGCTCCTTAAGGAAAAAGGCATTGACTCCTTTACCATCCTGGTTGACGGAGAAGAAGTTACTTCTACCGATGACTTGCCAGCAACTTTTGACGGTCATGATATCGAAGTGGAAAGATACGTCAAGGCAGGTTAAAGAAAAAAAGCCAAAGAGGGGGAGAGATTCTTTTCTCCCTCTCTTAAAGCTTAAAAAGGAGCTTGAGAAGATGATAGATACGGAATTAATCGTCAAAGCAAAGAAGAAATCAACGTTAATTGAAAAAATTGACGCCTCTTGGCGGGAGTTTACGGAAGGCTTAAAAGAAGGAATATTCACGGTTCCTTTTACCGGTGGTTACAACTGCGTAATCAAGGAAGACGATATGCTTATTGAGGGTTATTCCGGCCTATTGCTCATAGATAAAGTCTACTATAGCCATAAGACCTATTCCTTAAAGACGCCTATCAAATACTATCCTTTTAAGATTTACGGCATCTATGACCAGGGGGGCTGCTTTATTGCATTCGTCTCAGAGCCGGAGATGGGATTTCACTATTTGGGTATGAGCGATAAGGGGCATACCATCTGTACCGGTGAAATTCAATACCTTAATCCCGAATCTTTAGGGCTTTTAAAAGAAGCCTGCTTAAAGATAGTCAAATCATTCCGGGTAATCAACCTTGAATCCTTAGGGACCGTAATTTTACCCGAGAGATTCTTAAATTTAAAGAACATCCTATCAAATAAGGATAAAGATGTATCATGCAAATTTTCGGAATTGGATAATCAAAATCTGATTGAGCCGATTATTTGAAGGAGGATAAAACTATGCCACAAGAAGCTATTTATGAACGACAGAAATTAATAGAAGGCCTAGAAATACCCGAGGTCGCCTCAGTAGTAGGCTGTGGCGGAACGGGCTTCTGGACAGCTCTACTTCTCGCCATGTCAGGAGTCAAAGAATTAATCTTACTTGATTCCGACATAGTTGAGGTATCCAATCTGAACAGGCTGCTTTTACAGGAAAGCTCTGTAGGGAAGAAGAAGGCAGAAGCCCTGAAAGAGCTCATATCCGGCATAAGAAAAGAAATAAGGATTGAAATTCAGGATATGCGTATTGAAAAGCCCATAGACTGCCAAATTTTAAGAGGAGATATATTCTGCTGCACGGACAACTTAAAAAGCCAGCAGATTATCTGCGCTTATTGCAAAAAGAACGAGCTTGCCTACCAGAGAATCGGCTATGACGGCACAATCCTGAATGTCTCAAAGACTTTTCCGCTTTCCTTAAAAGACGCAGATGAAGAGGGCGGTTATACCGTTACTCCTTCCTGGGTGATCCCTGCGGTATTTGCCGCGGCAGCTGGCGTTTCATCCCGCGCTTACAAGGAACTTTGCCTTATGGATGATATTGGGAAACTCCATATACAACATTCTTCCCACATCTGCCGGAAAATATTAGACGATGCAAGACTCGAAGGAGAGGATAACATTCTTGATAACATCGAAGACCATATGCCGGATGGTTACGGATACTGCGAAGACTGTAACCGAATTGACCCCGATGGTTCCGATTACGGCTACTGCCCTGACTGTGAAGAGCATTACAGCGATGACGACATAGAAGATATAAAAGAAAAAGCAAAAAACGAGGAGTATGACCGGATAATCGGGGAGATTGAGGCAGGAGAGATTACTGATCCAAAGCTATTAGAAGCAATTAGGAAATGGGCAAAAGCAAAAGGAGGAAAATAAGATGTTTACTTTAGAAGAGAATTCTATTAAGAGGAGCAATATTTTAGATGTAAAGATAAAAAATTACGGTGAGTGCGGCTTTTGCAGCGACCACGACCACAAAGAAACTCTTAGAATCCCTTGGAATATCTGGAGCCAGTGGTTGTTTATCTCCCAACGAATGGATGATAAGGAATGGGGCTCTGTGTTTTGGGTTAAAGATAATACCATTACCAGCTTTAAAATTCCGAAACAGGAAGTAGGTTCAGTTGACTGTGAATTCAAAGAGGAATTGGGAGGCGACGGAATAATCCATTCGCACCATGATATGGGAGCGTTCCATTCATCGCAAGATGATGCCCATGCCAGAAATCTCTACACTTACAGTATTGTCATCGCCAATGCCAAAGGAAGCATTGCCACAAAAAGGGTAAAACTCCCCTGTAACGGCTTTGGCTACGTAAAAATCAGGCTCCAGCTGGTTGATTTGCCGGAAATAGATCTTTCAAAGATAAGCGAGAGGACAAGGGAGCTGTTGCCGGAAACATCTTCTGCGTTTGAAGAAGAGGAGCATCCTTGTGAAACTTGTCAAACAGGCGATTGTGAAAATTGTGAGCATATAGGCATGCCTTATTTGGCTTGTCAGGCTTGCGAGACTTTTAAGTGTAAGACATGCAAGCAAACCGCAGGCCTGGATATCCGGGGAGTGCTTCCTTTTTGCGAAATCTGCAATGGCGCTGAAATCTGCTCATCTTGCGAAAGGATCATAAAATACCTTAAAAATTACCCAGAGGAGCGAGGACGTTTACAGCTTCCACTAGACGGTCATGCGTAAATTCGCCCCGCCCTGCTTTATGGGTTTTTGGATGGGTGGGTTTTGGGTGATTTTGATTGGGAGTGGCGTGCGGTAGCCTTCGAGCAGGTTGTTGAAGAAGCCGCCTATCAGGCTACCGCCCGCCGCTAACTTTAAGTGCTTGGGGGTATGAATATGAAATTAATGATTGGCTTAGTGAACTACGAAATCAGTTAAGAAGTTTTGACGCGGGAACTTTAGACTGTGAAATTAAAATGGCTGATATAACGCTCGGGCTTATTGATACTCAAGGCTTAATCCATTACCATAAAATTGAATACAGGGTAAAAGGTTTTGATAGAAACCCAAGCCCAAAACAATCACAACAGAGTTAAAATTGCGGTTCTAAATTTCTGACAGCGGATGAGCAAAATGGCTGCCTTTCCATAATTATGCGCTTTTCTCTCCATCCTCAAATTTTCTTTTCTGTTTTTCCTTGCCGTCACGTAATCCTCTTTCTTTTTATCCGCCTACAATAGCCCAAGATTGACTTTTGTGCAAGAAAATCCTTGAGAATAATTCGCCTCTACCTTGCACTTGTGGTCTGCCTCAAGATGCAAGGTATCAGAAGCATTCTGCCCCTTCGGGGAGTCTCAATTTTTCTCAAGGACTCCAGGAAACTCACTCGCTTGCGCTCGTTCCTTTCGGGCATACCTGTTTTCTTGACAAAAGACGGCATTTCCTGGGTTGCCTGAAAATACCTTCAAATCATTGGGCTTATATTTTCGGCGTCAAAAGAAAGGAGGCTCACATGAGCCAAGTAAAAAAAGAAGCGTTAAAGAAAAACGAAAAATTTGAGGACGGGGTGCTGCGCGCGGATGCCTGTATGGAAAGGTATCAAAGCAGCCGAGATTCTCAATACAGAACGCATCAAGAGGATCTTCCGGAGCAGGCATTTGGTTTATCCGCTCTCTGGGAAGAAAGAAATCTAATGAAGAACGTTTACAAGCTTATGGCTAAAGGATTTAAGCCAAACGGCTCTGAAAGTCTAGAAGACTTTGTTGAGAAGCATAAGGATTTGCTTGATGAGGGAGGTGATTTCTAATGCAGGAGCCTAAGAAGGTTACAACTAATGAAGTAACTGAAAAATTAACCATAGGCCAGATTGAAAAAGTATGGCAGCAGGTTGACGAAAAGAAAAAAGATGATCCAAATCAGCTTCGCCTGCAGGTTTTCTGGTTTGCAGGAGTAGAGGTCTGGGTCGTAAACGAGGGAGGCATCATTACGATGTTGTTCCCCAATGAGAAGGTATAAAAATGTGGATACAAAAAGACAAATTAACCAAAGAAATAACCTGGAGCGAAGTTCAGGATTGGGTGGTAATTGATGGCGTGCTGTGGGTAGAAATTGCAAAGGAGGTGATAGACGTATGTATAGCCCAGTGTTAAGCGAAACAATGGTTAAAACGCTGTATAGGTTAAAATGCAGCCAAAATAGGCCGATGACTGTGGTGGTTGAGAAGTTGCTTATGCGTTCGATAGCATCTGTAGACAAAGGGCCGGTGTGCGAGAAATGCACCAATGAAAACAACAATGATTGCAGGAACTGTTATCTTTCCTGCATTAAAAGGGAGGTTCAAAATGTTAACGATAAATGAATTAAGGCAATTTAGCGGAACAGAGCATTGGTACAGGCATTTAAGCGGGTATCTTTACACCGATGGTGTTCAATATGTCGCGCAGGAAGGTGGTGCATATTGGCTAATTGATAAAATATTGTTCACGACCAGAGCGAAAAATAACTTGCAGGAATTCGGAGCATGGAAGCTTGAGGTTAATGAGGACAAATCGGCAATCCTGGTATGCGAAAATGGCAACTATCACGAGCTTTATAGAGAGAAAATCGAATGGGCAGACTTTCCGTTAAATAGAATTGAGCTATGGTTTGAAAATGGCACCTTAATACTGCCAAGCGAACATTAAAAAAAGGTCGAGATAAAAAATACGGCTATAGAAATTTGCTATACCCGGATGCTAATGAGGTTTACCTTGACAAAAAATACAATTATGGTATAAATAGAAATGATTTCTATTTACAAGAAAATAATATGGAAACATATATCAAAATCTTAAGAGACAACCAGTTAAAAATAACTCCAAATAGGAAAGCAGTTATTGCTTTATTTTTGCGTTTGCATAGCAACTTCGGGCCTTATGACGTATATAATAAATTAAAGAAGCAGCTTCCTGCGATAGGATTGCCGACGGTATATCGAATACTGCTTGAGTTAAAAAATATAGGTATTTTAGTTCAATCATTATCCGAAGATCGTCAGATGCGGTATGCACTCTGCACCTTGCCTGATGAGCACCATCATCATTTTACCTGTCGCAAATGCAGTAAGGTGGAAGAAGTCGATTTCTGTAATTTTAAAGGCATCTCACGCTTTATCGAAAACAAGCTTGCTGCCAAAGTAGAAACGCATCAGTTACAAATAGAAGGATTATGTTCAAAGTGCAAATAAGAAAAAAAGCGTCTGTTTTATTGCTGGTTGTTTTTGCTGTTTTTCTTGGAATCGCGATATCCCATCCGCTTTCTCATGGATTGCATCATGACGGAGACGATGGGCATGATTGTCCTATCTGCCTCTGGTTGCATAATGCCGTGGTTGTATTCTTCTTTGCGGTTGTTTTTTGTGTCATATTCCAGGTCGTTAGTTTTATTGCCGCTTTACCCATCATCCCATTAATTAAGGTTTTGTTTTCCGCTAATATTTCCCGCGCCCCTCCGAAACTTCATTTTCTTCCCGTCTAACTTATTTGAGTTGCAATCATTTATTATGGTCTTGGAGGAGGGGTAAGATGTTCTCTCAAAGAATATTTTGTTTTATGGCTGCGTTATTATTAACCGTTAATTCGAGTTATTTAATTTCTGCTTATGCTCAGACAACAGTTTTTGATTTGGGGCAGGTAGTGGTTTTGGAAGATGAAGAAGATAATGCTGCCTTGAATATAGGAGAGAATAAAAAAATCAGCCAGAAGACGCTTAAATCACATAAGGTCGTTGACCTTGCCGAGATCTTATCTGATGAGCTTATTGAAGCGTCAATGGTTCGTAAAAGCGGATATGGGAATGAAGTGGGTTTAAGAGGTTTCACCAAGAGCAATTTGCGCTTTGCGCAGGACGACACGCTTATTGAAGGCTCCTGCGGCAGCCGTAAGGATCCGCCGCTTTCTCATATTAACCTTTTGACTATACAGAAGATTGAAGTCAAAGAAGGGCCCTATGACGTAAGCGTCCCCGGGGCTCTTGGTGGCAGTATTAATGTGATTACAAAAAATCCTCAGGAGGGCCTTCATGGAGAGATTCTTTCCAAGTTCGGCTCATACGAGTATTTGAGCCAAGGCGGATTTATTTCAGGGGGAAGCAAAAAATTACAGGGTTTGTTTGGTTATAACTATTCTAAATCCGGTCAATATGAAGATGGCGCGGGTAATAAATTAAGTAGTTTTAACCCAAATTATAATGACGATGGGAAAAACCTGGACGCGTTTAAGAAGCATGATTTTTGGGGCAAGGCGTTAATCAAACCGGCAGATAACCAAAAACTTTCTTTCTCATCTTCTTATGGCGAGGCGCATGATATCTTGACCCCCCGCGTAGCGATGGATACAGCGAAAGAAAAGACATATCTTAATAAAGTTGAATATACTATAGATGACCTTAGTTCTTTTTCCAAAGAGCTTAGTGTTTCTGGCTATTATAACCGTATTGAGCATTATCCATACGGAAAATACAGAACTGGTCCCGGCGTGATTAACCAGAGAAGGATCGAGGCGATTTCTTATATTACAGGGGCGCAGATTGAGAACAAAGCGGTTTCGGGTATAGGCTTGTTAACGTATGGAACCGACTTCTATTATCGAAATTGGTTTGGTGATATTATAAATAGAGATACAGGAGCGATTGTAAACGATGAATTATTCCCGGATGTCAACGAGCTTGATTTTGGCGCTTATTTGAAAGCTGAGCGGGATATCGGGAAGTTGTCGGTGACAGCAGGATTACGTGCGGATGTTTTTCATACTAAGGCGCAGGAAGATTTGAAGTTTAGCAAAGCAATGACCGATAAGAATGCGCAGACTGATGTTTTCCCCAGCGCGAACTTATTCTTGAAATATTTTCTAAAAGATGATACAAATTTATTCGGGGGCATAGGCTTAACTAACCGTACGCCTACTACCGTGGAACGTTACGTTCAGGAAGGGGCTACGTATTACGGTAATCCTGAGCTTAAACCGTCTCGTAACCTTGAAACCGACCTTGGATTTGAAACAAAAATCCTGGAACGTTTGAAATTCAAAACAAAGGGTTTCTATAGCTATTTAAGCGATTTTATTTATCAAGAGCAAAAAACAAGCGGTGATAGGACATATACAAATATTGACGCATACTTAATTGGAGGAGATGCTACCGCTACCTTTGATCTATCGCATGGTTTTGGCCTTGAAGGGGGAGTAACATATCAGAGAGGAAGAAAACTTAGTCAGCCCGAAAACAATAACGATAAAGACCTCGCTGAAATCTGCCCGCTTAAGGCAAAACTTGCCTTGAATTATGACAAGCATGGGTTCTTCGCGGTATATGAATGGGTGCATTCGCAGAGGAGCAAGGATATTGATAGCGTTGCCGGTGAGACGCCTCTTAAAGGCTGGGATGTGTTTAACTTTAGGGCGGGTTATCAGTTTGCGGAGAAAAAAGGAAATCTGTCGTTATTAAATGGGCTCAGCTTAAACTTTGGTATTGACAATATGTTGGATAAAAAATACGCGGTTGCTAATTCCTATGAATACGACCCGACAGACCCGGGTGGAGCAAACGTAAAAATAGTCAATGAGCCGGGAAGGTTCATTTACGGCAGTCTTTCGTATAAGTTCTAGTCAATCGGAGGTGTAAGATATGTATAGCTTGTTTATTAAAGGCGGATTCCTTATGTGGCCGATTGCTTTATGTTCAATCGTGTCCTTAACTATCATACTGGAGCGGTTTTATTATTTTAATAAAACGCGGCCTAAAAGTAAAAATTTGTCCGAGCGGGTGCACCTTTTGTTAAAGAACAATAAAGTTGATGATGCTTTTTCCGTTGCGGATGAAGACAAAAGTTTTTTGGGGCGATTCTTATGCGTGGGGCTTAAGGTTATGAACCAGCCGGCTGAAGAAAAGCAAAAGATCCTTCGCCGGGCAGGCTCAAGAGAACTGGAGCAAGCGGATGCCCGCCTGCGCGTCCTTTCTGTAATCGGAAATATTTCTACTTTACTTGGGCTTACAGGGACAGTCACAGGTATGATACAGACGTTTATGAAGATTGAGAAAATCGGTGGGATCGCTGATGTCGCTGTTTTGGCAGGAGGTATTTGGGAGGCGCTCTTGACTACTGCCGCCGGATTATTCGTAGCGATTCCCACGCTTATTTTTTATCATTATTTTGAGGGGGTAGTCGGTAATAGGGCGATTCAGATGAAGAATATCGCTTCAGATATATTTAACATTCATTAAATAAGGGGATTTTTGATGACGGAATTAGATTTTGAAAGGCGCAAAAAACCAAAGTCGGATTTAAATATGACGCCTCTTATTGATATGGTTTTTTTGCTTCTTATTTTCTTTGTGCTTTCTTCGCATTTTGTTTCGAATCGCGGATTCAATATCAAATTACCGGAATCAAAACACGCACCACACCAGAAACAGGATAAAAACATCATTTTTATCAAGGAGGATGGAGAAATATTCTTGAATGATACGGAGGTGCAGTTAAGTAATTTGACGGAGAACCTGAAGGTATCAATAAGCAGAACAGGCTCCCGTGTGGTAGTCATAAAAGCCGATGAAAAGGTAGATTTAGGGTTGGCTGTCAAGGTTATGGATGCGGCTAAACAGGCCGAAGCGCAGAATCTGGTTATCGCTACACAGGCTGATGATGGGAAGAATTAATCCTTTATATGTTAGTTTTGTTTTGTCGTGCGCGTTCCATTCTTATTTGATAGGCTCTGATGCGGTTAGGATAAAAGATGTGGAGATAAAAAAGCCGATTGAAGTAGAGTTAAGGACTGAGAAACCGGAATATCTACCGGATAAATACCGATTAGCCCAAGAAAAAAAGATTGAAGAGCCTATCAAGGAAGAGCAGTTGGCGCAAGAAACTATAGAAAACCAAGATGTAATTAAAGAGTCTATTTTACGCTATCAAGACAGCGTCAAGCAAAAGATTCAGGAAGAGAGAAGGTATCCTCGCTGGGCGTTGCGGCTGGGACGCGAAGGCGCAGTGCGGATTTCTTTCAATCTTTTGTCTTCAGGGGAGATTAAAGATGTCCGGCTCTTGCATCCATCGGGAATAGATGAACTTGATACAGAGGCTATGGATGCAGTTAAGAGGGCGAGCCCATTTTTGCCGTTCCCGAGTGATTTTGGAAAAGGCGAATTGCAATTTGAAATCGATATAGTTTTTAGACTTGTAACAGAAAAGTAAAAAATATTGACTTTTTATATTTTTATGCTACGATTTTAAGAAAAGTAATACAAGGAGGACATTTAATGCCTGATTTATTTAGATTCGGGATTTCCTTGCCGAAGGATTTAATTGATAAGTTTGATAAGCTTATTAGGGGGAAAAGCTATACTAATCGCTCGAAGGCTTTTGGTGACTTAATCCGGCAGGAGTTAGTCAAGAAAGAGTGGCTTGAAGGCAAAGAAGTTGCCGGGGCGGTTACTCTTATCTATGACCACCACAAAAGAGAACTCCTTAATAAGATTACCGATATTCAGCATGATTTCCAGAAAATAATCATTTCTACGCAGCACATTCACTTGGATCATAACAATTGTTTAGAGATAGTTGCCATAAAAGGTAATCCCAAAGAGGCGCAAAAATTGACCGATAGCCTGAAATCAATAAAGGGTGTAAAACATACTACCCTAAGTATGTCAAGTACCGGTAAAGGAATAGATTAACCGGTATTATTTTTTTACCCAATCGTAGCACGATTTTTAATATCGTAATAATACAAGTTCAGTCGAGAGTGCTACTTGATATATAAATGGCAACCCCGCCGACCTACTCTGGCGAGCGGCAGCGGGGCGCTGGTACTTAGAGTCACTAAACATCACTAAGCCCATAGAATTATACCACATCTATAGGCTTAACAGCAACAAAGGAGACGACGGTATGATTCGGCATAGTTTCGCATTAGTTGTATCTATGGTATTGTTTTGTTCTGTTTGTGCTTTACTTTGGGCGCAGGAATCAGAGGATGCCTTGGATTTAGGAAAAATTGTCGTTACTCCCACAAGTTATCCGCTTTCAATACAGGATTCCTCGTTTTCAACTAGCGTTATAACCAAAAGCGATATTGAGGCAAGCACATCTCACTCGGCTACTGATATTCTTGCCATACTTCCAGGTGTCTTTGTTCAAAAAACAGGCCAGTTTGGAAGAGCGGATGTCGTTATTCGCGGACAAGGAAGCCGCGGCAGGCGCATAATGGTGCTTGTAGATGGTAAACCCGAAAAAATGGGATTATATGGATGCACAATTACTCACGCGCTACCTCTTGATAACATACAGCGGATAGAAGTTGTGCGGGGGCCCGCATCAGTTCTTTATGGTTCAGATGCCCTTGGAGGCGTTATTAATATCATCACTGAAAAAGCCAAAGAAAAATTTGAAGGACAGGCTACTGCTTCATATGGTTCCTATGATATGCAGGAATATTTGATTAAACAAGGCGGGAAATTTGACGCGTTTGATTATTTTGTCACTTATGATCAACAAAAATCCCGGGGTAATTTGCCTAATTCAGATTATAACAGTAAGGATGCCACATTACGTTTAGGGCAGCAGTTAAACGAGCAGTTCCATTTAGGATTTAGTACGCGTTATTTTGACGGTTTTAAGCGCGAGCCAAACCCTGCGCCCGCTGATACTTGGAATCTGTATGATCGTGGCGCCTTTGATCTAACCCTTGACGGTAAGATTGCCGAAACTTCTAACTTGATGCTAAAGACATACCGCGATTACGGAATGCATAAATTTTCCGATGGCACGCATTCAACAGATTATACAAATGGAGCGATGCTACATTTTGATTTTGAATTACTAAAAAATAACAAGCTCTTATTGGGGAGTGAGTTTCGCCAGCAGGGAGGTAAGATTTTAGGCGGTCCGGGAACCGTAAAGGGTAACTATAAAAAGGATGAATTCGCGTTTTTCTTTCACGATGAACAGCGTTTTTTCGATAAACTTATTTTGAGCGGCGGCCTGCGCTATAATGACGATGAATACGTAGGAGGGCTTTTCGCGGGACAGGCAGGATTAGTTTATCATTTGTTGGATACTACCTCTATACGCTTGTCCGCCAATAAGGGATTCCGCGCTCCAGGCTTGAATGAGCTGCGCTTTGCCACACAGGCAAATCCTGACTTGAAGGCAGAAGAAGCCTGGAATTATGAAGTAGGATTGAATCACCAATTCACTAAGAAATTAAACTTTGATTTTACTTTCTTTTATATGGATGCAAAGAACTTTATCCGTATCAGTTCCGCAAAATTCCGCAACTTAGACAGAGTTAAATTCAAGGGTACCGAAACAAGCCTTGAGTATATTTTTAACGAGCTGCTGCGTGCGCGCCTATCCTATAGCTGGCTCGATACCGGTATCTACACGCAAGGAAGGCCGGAAAATGAATTAGATATGTCTTTGATTTATAATAAAAAGAAATGGAAGGTTTCTTTAACCGGCCAATGGGTGGGTGATTATTATGCTGCGGATAGCTGGCAACAGAAAATCCCCGATTATTTCCTGCTTAACTCTAAAGTTATGTATAATATTACTGCTGACTGGCAGGTATTTTTAGGCATCAATAATGTCTTGAATGTCGGGCAAAAGATATACGCGGATGTCCCGGGCGCCTCGGGAGTATTTACGCAGCCAAAACGCAACTTTGAGACAGGAGTTACTTTTAAATGGTAAGGATTCGCCGCTGCCTATCCAGTAAATTTTCTGCTATCGCACCGCTTGTCGCATTTTTAATTAGCATCTTAGCGCCTGTTCTGTATGCCAAAGACATAAAACCAGTTGTCATAGTAACGACAACCGCGATCGAAAGCATAGTTAGCGAAGTCGGCAAAGGCAGTCTTGAGGTAATAAGCCTTATTCCGCCTAATAGTTGTCCGGGGCACTTTGATTTAAAACCAAGCGATGCAGTTAAGCTTAATTCAGCAGATCTTCTTTTAGCTCATAGTTTTGAAAAAGAAACATTTTTAAAAAAAGTATCCGGATTAAGACAAAAGAAAAGCGCCTTGCAGATAGTTGTGGTTACTGTTGAGGGAAGCTGGATGGTTCCCGATATTCATCTTGCCGCGGTAGATGAAATTACCAAGATGCTTAAGGAGCAATTCCCGCGGCAGGCCGGAAACTTTGAGTTAAATGCCTCTAGATATAAGAAAAAGATAGAAGCGGAGGCTAAGCGCATTAGAGCTCAAGCATATGAGATGGGCTTTGAAAAAATCAATGCGGCAGCAAGCAATATGCAGAAAGATTTACTTATCTGGTTTGGTATAAAAGTAGTGGCTGTTTACGGCAGGGAGGATGAAATAAGCGCGTTAGAGTTACAGCGGCTCATTGAGCAAGCCAGGTTCTACAATGTGTCTATAGTGGTAGATAACCTTCAAAGCGCTGCTGAAGCCGGAAAGCCTATAGCGGATGAATTAGGTATTGCGCATATCGTGTTGAGTAATTTTCCAGGTTTTTACGCCGGGGAGGTTTCTTATCTAGGTACGTTAAAAGAAAATGCCCAAAAATTATTTAGTATATTAAAAAAATGAATCTAGCGCAAAATAATCCAATAATTGAACTTGAAGATGTAACCGTGACTTATCCGCACCATACAGCCCTTGAGTCTATTTCGCTTGCGGTTAGAGAGAAGGAATTTGTGGGAATTGCCGGGCCTAATGGAGCAGGCAAGACTACTCTGCTTTGCGCTATTAACGGGTTAAGCCATATACTTTGCGGCACCGTGTGCGTGTTTGGGAAAAATTTATTTCCCCATATTGCCGCTATTCGTAGAGATATCGGTTATGTGCCTCAAATAATCGCTTGTGACCCGCGTATTCCTTTGCGGGTTAGGGAAGTGGTAAGTATGGGTAGGTACGCCCGCATAAGCTTTTTAAAAAGGTTTTCCGCTGAAGATAGAAACATTGTGGAGGATGCGGCTGAGGTGGTTGGTATAAGGCGCCTTATGGATCGCCCTATAGGCCATCTTTCCGGAGGGGAGCAGAGAAAAGTTGCCATAGCCCGCGCATTGACGCAAGAGCCTAGAATTTTGCTTTTAGACGAGCCGGTATCGCACCTGGATTTAAACGCGCAGGCGGCTATATTAGCGTTAATAGAGAAGGTACATGCAGAAAAGAATTTAACGACAATTATGGTCAGCCATCAGCTTGACCTTTTGCCTGAAAGTTGTAACCGCTTAGTTCTTTTAAAAGAGGGGAGGATTGTTTTTACAGGAGCAACTCAGGAAGGTTTAAAAGAGGGTATCCTTTCAAGGTTGTATGGCTGCCCTGTCAAGATTATAAGAAATGGCGGTGGGTGCGCTATACGCGTAGGAACGCATTTTTAATATGGAAATATTACAATACCAGTTTATGCAGCATGCGGTGCTTGCCGGAATTTTAGCCGGGGTAGGCTGTTCCTTAATTGGAGTGCTGATAGTCAGCCTTAAAATTCCGTTTTTGGGAGTTACTATGTCTCACGCGGGGTTTGCCGGGGCAGTCTTAGGGATTATGCTTGGGGTTAATCCGCTTATTTGTGCTTTTATCTTCTGTTGTCTAGCCAGCTTGTTTATAGGGCCGATTACTGATAGAGCGGATCTTGAGCCTGAAGTTGCGGTAGGCATTATTTTTTCAGTCATGTTGGGGCTTGCTTTTTTATTCTTGGCGTTTCTTCCCGGCGCGAAGACTGAGGCTCTTTCGCTTATGTGGGGTAGTATTCTGGCTGTATCGCGTTTTGACGTATGGGTAATTGCGGTAAGCGCTTTGGTTGTTATTAGCTTTCTTATTTTATTTTTCAGGCAGATAAAGACAATCCTGTTTAATAGACAGGTTGCGGTTTCCCTCGGTATCCCGGAGCGCAGCATTTACTATGCGATTATTTTTTTAAGCGGCGTAGTAATTTCCGCAAACCTGACTACTATCGGTGGGTTGTTGATTTTTAGCTTAGTAGTTAATCCAGCGGCTGCGGCATTTCAAATTGCCTATAATTTTAAGAATATGTGTATTTTGGCCAGTATTTTCGGAGTCAGCTCTTGTCTTTTTGGCCTATGGTTTTCGTATGTCTTCAATGTGCCAGCGGGCGCGGTGATTATCATTTCTTCAAGCATAATCTTTTCGGCTTGCCTCGCGCTGTCTCCGAAAAAGAAATTGAGGCATACCTGTTGCCGTAACGAATAGGAGATATTATTTTGAGTAAGCGACGCGCCTTTTTTGATTCTATAGCCTCAGTTTGGGATGAGAAATTCTATCGTTTAACCAAGGAGCAGAAAGATATTGACCGGCATTGCGCGCTATACGATATAAAAAAAGGGCATAAAGTTCTCGATATCGGCTGTGGCACGGGCGTAATGTTTGGGCGGCTTAAAAAACAAGCGGGAAAGCGCGGCAGGGTTATTGGGATAGATTTTTCATCAGCCATGATTGAACGCGCAAAAAATAAGCACAAAAACGATAAGAAGAATTTTATTTGTGCCGATGTTCATTGTTTGCCGTTTGAAAGCAAGACATTTGATAGAGTGATTTGTTTTTCGTGTTTTCCTCATTTTTCCGATAAAAAGAAAGCAATGAAAGAAGCTGCCCGAGTATTAAAACCCAAAGGGATGCTGATTATTAGCCATCTCTGCTCAAGTAGGAAAGTTGCTACTATTCATAAATGCGCAGGGCCCGCAGTCGCAATGGATTTTCTTCCCCCAAAAACCTACTTCCTTTTAACTATTAAGGACGTGGGTATGCAGCTACTTGAATTTAAGGATGAAAAAGGGTTGTATCTTGTGAAAATACGTAAGCCTTAAACCCGGAGAGGTCGTCCCCTTGTCGAATATTACTGCCCGTGTCTCTAGGATTCACCTCTTATCGACCCCTTTCTGGGGTAGTGAGAGGAATCGAGCCAACTCTCTATTTTGACCTGACCTGTATGCAGAGAGTGTTTTTATGGTGAGCCCTTTCTGGGCGTCTAGGAAGGAGATACCATTGTCATGGGCGTCAGAGTCCTAAAAATCTGGTCACTTTCTCGATGTTAATAGCTTAAATGTGATATAATAAATCAAAATATGTGCAACACGCTTGTCATTAGAATACATGTTTTCCAATAATGAAAGAATTGATTATTTGGTGGAGCCATATTCCTGAGCATATTAACCCTGTTTTTCTAAAGGTAGGTATTATACAGGTACATTATTACGGGTTAATGTATCTGTTGGCTTTTCTTATCGTATATTTGCTAGTTCTGTATAGGCTTAAAACAGAAAATATAGGATTCAAGAAAGAAGTTATAGCCAATTATTTTACTTGGTTAATCTTGGCGGTTTTAATTGGTGGTAGATTAGGTTATGTTCTGTTTTACAATTTATTTTATTACCTTAAACATCCTCTAGAGATATTCTTGCCGTTTGATATTAATAACGGTTTTCAATATACTGGTCTTTATGGGATGAGTTATCATGGTGCACTAATAGCAATAATTATTGCATCAGTAGTCTTTTGTCGTAAGTATAAACTTAATTTCTGGTTACTTGCGGATTTATTAGTTCCTGCTATTCCTTTAGGGTATACCTTTGGCAGGTTAGGTAATTTTATTAACGGCGAACTGTACGGACGCGTTACTACAGTGCCATGGGGGATGTTTTTTCCTTTAGATCTAATGCATCAATTGCGGCATCCATCCCAGCTTTATGAAGCGTTGTTTGAAGGCGTGTTTCTATTCGTTATGCTCTGGAGTGTGCGTAAGAAAATACGGATCCCTGGTGGACTTTTTTCTTTATACCTTATTGGGTATGGAGTAATAAGATTTTCCCTAGAGTTTTTTCGTCAACCAGATCAGCAATTGGGGTTTGTAGTTGGTTATTTAACCATGGGACAGATCCTATGTTTGGTTATGACTATAGGAGGGTTAATGCTGCTAATCAAACAACATAAATTTAATTTAGATAGGAGGCTATAGTATGACACAAGTACTATATGTAATTCTTGGAGTAGTTGCAGGCATGGCAAGCGGATTGATCGGAATAGGGGGTGGTATTATAGTTGTGCCTGTCCTTATCTATTTTTTTGGTTTTTCCCAATACGCGGCACAAGGGACTACTTTGGCGATGTTGGTGCCGCCTATAGGCATACTTGCGGCTATGGCTTACTACAAGCAAGGGCATGTGAATCTTTCAGCTGCGGGTTTAATATGTTTGGGTTTTGTTTTGGGAGGGTATTTTGGGGCAAAGTTTGCCATTGGCTTCCCTGAAGTAGCCCTACGAAAGATTTTCGGCGCATGCCTTTTAGTGGTTGCTGGATACATGATAATTAAGTAAATTTTTAATTTGAGATAAGTAAATAATTGATGAAAGGCGGTTAAGAATGAAGATTGGAGTGATTATTTCAAGCAATGACGCGGAAACCTGTTGGAATGCCCTGCGGTATGCGAATTTTTCTCTTGGCCAAAAAGATGAGGTTAAGATTTTCTTTATGGGGAAGGGTGTTGAGTACCAGAAGGTTAGTACTGATAAGTTCAACACAATTGAACAGGCAGAGAAATTTATGCAGTCTGGCGGGAAAATTTACGCTTGCGGAAGTTGTATTAAGTCAAGGGAACAGGAAGGCTCAGAGATGTGCCCGATTTCGACTATGAAGGATATGTATGAAATTGTTAAGGAAAGCGATAAGGTCGTTACATTCTAAGATGAAAAGAGAAATCAAGCTTAAACCTATAGGGATCATCCATACGCCCTATAAAGAACCCAAGGGTATGCCGATCCAGGGGAAGTTTGAAAAAGGCGTCAGGGGGATAATTCAGGTGTTTCCGGAATATCAGTCTGGCCTTAAGGACATTACTGAGTTTTCCCATCTCATTTTAATTTACTATTTTAACCGTTCAAAAGAAGAGAGGCTTATCGGGAAGCCGTTTCTTGAGGATCAGGAGCATGGAATATTTGCAATACGCAGTCCGCATCGGCCAAATCACATCGGATTTTCTATTGTGAAGCTGGAAAATATCAAAGATAATACTATTTCTTTTTCGGAAGTTGATATTCTTAATGGGACGCCGCTACTTGATATCAAGCCTTACGTAAAACATTTTGACAGCCGTTGTAATGTAAAAAGTGGCTGGATAGAGAAGCATTTTAAAAACGGCAATATGCCTAAGAGGACTAAAATAAGATGAGAGGTTTACTTAATAGATTTTTAATATTATTTTCCTATATACATAGAGCTTGCCCTCTATGTATTATCTCTCGCAAGTTCCCGCGCTCAAAGTTTGCAAAAATAGTTTCTGTTTGGAGTCGAATTTGTCCCTGTTGTAATATTTATTACTTGGCGCAAAAAAGAAAACTTATTTAAGGGCAGTTGGCTTTAATAAAAATGCTTGACAAGAAACCAAAATAATATATACTATTGGTATTGGTAATCATTTTCAATAATTAAGGAAATCAATATGCCAAGAAGAGATTGTCCAGGGCCCCCATGGTGGCACGGAAAATTTAGAGGCTGTGGTTATCGGATAACTGCCGGCAGGGAAGCTATCTTAGATGTGCTTTCTAAATCGAAGCAGCATCTAAGCGCCGAAGATATCTATATGAAAGTTCATCCCAAATTTTCTAATATCGGCTTAACAACTATTTATAGGACGCTGGATGTTTTAGCTAGTTTGGGCCTTGTTTTTAAATTTGATTTTGGAGACAGAAGGGCGCGTTATGAACTGGCAGAAGGGCCTAAGGGCGCCCAACATCACCATCATTTAATATGTACGAACTGTAAGCGTGTTATTGACTACACGGATTTTATTGACGAAGAGGTGGAATTGCTCAACCAGACGGAAAAAGGCCTTACTAAGAAATACGATTTTAAGATCACCAATCATTTGATTCAGTTTTATGGTTTATGTAATACCTGTGTTAGAAAATAGCATATATTTTTTTCTCTTATAATGGAAATGGTTTTCACTAACAATAAAGGAGGTGGATGCTATGTCGGGATTTGACGGGACTGGTCCTGTAGGAAAAGGGTCGTTTACCGGAAAGGGTATGGGGTACTGTGTAATTAAATTGGATTCTAAGGACGATGAAAATAAAAATAGTAAAGGAAAGGGGGTGTTTGATATGCCTAGAGGAGATGGAACAGGGCCGATGGGATTAGGCCCAATGACAGGAAGATCGGCGGGCTTCTGCGCTGGCTATAATGCTCCCGGCTATATGAATCCTATTTCCGGCAGAGGTTATTTTGGCAGGGGAAGAGGATTTTTTGGTCGCGGCGGTGGCAGAGGCAGGAGAAACTGGTATTACGCCACTGGTCTTCCCGGATGGCAAAGATCCTCGATGGGGATGCCTGCTTTTGGCAGAGCGTATCCTTATGCGTCTGAAATGACTCCGAAGCAGGAGGCGGATAACTTAAAAAACGAAGCTGACTTCTTGAAAAAGCAGCTTGAAGATATCCAAAGCCGCATTGAGACGTTGGAAAAAGTTCAGGCAGAGAAAAGTGAGTAACCACTATGGGATGGGGGAATAGATTTTGATTTCCTATTCCCTCATCTAAGCTTATTAGAAAAAGGAGTGATTATGCGTGTAGCTATATCTACAGATGGAGAGTTTGTATCTGCTCATTTTGGCAGATGCCCTTCTTTTACTCTTGTTGATATTGAAAACGGCAAGGTATCTAAGAGAGTGGAAGTTGCTAATCCCGGGCATCAGCCGGGCGCTATTCCTGAGTTTTTACATCAGAAAGGCGTCAATTGTATCGTTGCCGGAGGTATGGGAATGCGGGCAACCTCGTTTTTTGAGGAATATAGCATAAAAACGATCGTAGGGATAAGCGGAAAAATTGACGAGGTAATTGAACAGCTTAAAAAAGGCACCTTGGAAGGCGGAGAGAGCTTGTGTAAGCCCGGAGCGGGTAAAGGTTATGGTTTAGAAAAAGGAGAGTGTGATCATCCGCATAAAGAGAATTGTGATCATTAAGGAGGTTTTAGATTATGAGAATATGCGTTACTTCAGAAGGCAGTAGTCTGGATTCTAAGGTGGATCCGCGATTCGGCAGGTGTCAGTATTTCATCATTGCCGATACCGATACTTTAGAATTTGAGGTTGTTGGAAACCCGAATATCGAATCTATGGGAGGCGCGGGTATTCAATCGGCGCAGTTGGTCAGTTCAAAACAGGTAAAGGCCGTGATTACGGGAAATGTTGGCCCTAATGCCTTTCAAACATTACAGGCGGCAGGGATAGAAATTTTCACCGGTGCATCAGGCATGGTAAAGGAGGCAATTGAGAAATACAAAAAAGGAGAATTTAAGGCAGTTTCCGGTCCAAGCGTAGGTTCGCATTCTGGAATGCCGAATAAGAATAAATAATAGCACCCAATCCTATCGTACCTGGGCATAAAGGATTGCCCAGTGCGCCTCTACTAGGCGGATGGATTGGTGTAAACTTACTGTTTAAGGAGCAGCTTATGGCGGCGAAAGTAGACAAGAAAAAATGCAACGGTTGTGGCACGTGCAAAGATATTTGTCCTGTAAACGCTATAAAAATAGAAAAAGAAAAGGCGGTCATCAGCGATGATTGCGTAGAATGCGGCGCTTGCGTAAATCAATGTCCGAATGAAGCAATTTCAATTTAGGAGGTTTAATGAGCACGCGTAAGTATTTCTTTAGTTCTGAATCCGTTGGAGAAGGGCATCCTGATAAATTATGCGATCAAATATCAGACGGGGTATTAGATGAGGTCTTAAGGCTCGATCGTAACAAACAGAGAAGCAGGGTTGCTTGTGAGACTTATGTTACGATGGGTCTTTTGGTTGTCGGAGGAGAGATTACGACCTCTGCCTATATTAATATCCAGAAGCTTGCCCGGGAGATCATTAAGAATATAGGTTATACCCACCCCAAATACGGCTTTGATTATGAAACCTGCGCGATTATAAATACCATTAACAGCCAGTCTCCTGATATCGCGCAAGGGGTAAATACCGGAGGGGCAGGGGATCAGGGGATTATGTTTGGTTACGCTTGCAATGAGACAAGAGAGTATATGCCGCTGCCGATAACGCTTGCGCATAAATTAGTAAAGCGCATGGCGGATGTGCGCAGAGCCGGTACATTAAAATATTTAGGCCCGGATTGCAAATCTCAAGTTACGGTTGAATATCATGATGGTAAGCCTAAACGCATAGATGCAGTTGTGCTTGCTTGTCAGCATACTGATAAGATTTTGGATAAAACAGGAAAACATATTACTTTAAAAGCGCGTAAGGAGCTTATTGATATTATAGCTAAGCCAATTTTAAAGCAATTCGTAGATAAGGATACAAAATATTACGTTAATCAGACGGGTAAGTTTTTAATCGGAGGGCCGCAATCTGATACTGGGATGACCGGCAGAAAAATAATCGTGGATACTTACGGCGGAACTGTTGCCCATGGAGGAGGGGCATTTTCAGGAAAAGACCCGACAAAAGTTGACCGTTCCGCGGCTTATATGTGCCGTTATATTGCCAAGAATATCGTTGCGGCAGGGTTAGCTGATAAATTCCTCGTTCAGCTGGCTTATGTCATAGGCTACGCGGAGCCTCTCTCTGTTTACGTAGACACTTATGGTACGGGAAAGTTATCCGATGAGAAATTGGTTAAGCTTATCCGTGAGAACTTTAAGCTTACGCCTAGAGGGATAATTGATTCTCTCAAGTTACTGCGCCCTATATATAAGAAAACCGCTTGTTACGGACATTTTGGCCGTGATGACGCGGGTTTTAGCTGGGAATTGACGGATAAGGCGGAAGTTTTAAAAAAACAAGCAGCAAGGTTATAAGATTAGGAGGTGATTAATATGCCGTTTTTTGAACTATTAGAGAAAATGGATCCTAAGCATGTTGATTTAGAAAGAGCAAGAAAATCTTTGCGCGAAGAGCTTGAGGCGGTTGATTTTTATCAGGAGCGGATTGACGCAACCGATGACGAATCTCTTAAAAAACTTTTGGCGCATAATATGAATGAAGAAAAAGAACATGCAGCAATGCTTATAGATTGGATCAGGAAAAATGATCCAACACAAGACAAGATGTTTAAAGAGCACGATTAGGAGGTGATTGTTATGCCAAGAGGAGACGGAACAGGCCCCGCAGGTAAAGGGCCAAGGACAGGCGCGCAAAGAGGCAAGTGTGTTGGTGCGAGGTCAAAACGCAGAGTTGCGGGTGGAAAGGGTAGGGGATTAGGAAGAGGTCGCGGCAGGAAAAGTAATTAATTATATATATTTATCTGAAAAATGGAGGGAGTTATTAATATGCCAGGAAAAGATGGAACAGGCCCTTTAGGGCAAGGCCCAGGAATGGGAAGAGGTATGGGGATGGGTAGAGGCAGAAGGGGTAATGCGGGCCCGGGAGGAAACTGCGTATGTCCTGCTTGCGGAGAAAAGGTTGCCCATCAGGCGGGTACACCTTGTGCCTCAGTGAATTGCCCTAAATGCGGGGTAAGAATGGTAAGAGAATAAGGATTAAATTTTGGAGAATGAAGTTCTTGAAAATCATAAAAGGTATTTAGAAAGAGTTAATTTTTACCGAAGTAACGGTTACGATTTAGAAAAGGAAAGAGATTTTATCCTCGATAAATCCCTGCCTATTTCTGGAGAAATCCTGGAAATCGGAACCGGTAAAGGCCACTTTGCGCTTGCTTTGGCAAGGCGGAGCTATAGTTTTACCAGCATAGATATATCTTCACAAGAACAAGAGATCGCTATGCTTAATTTGCGCTATTTTGGCCTGGGAAAGCAGGTTGTTTTTAAAATCGAAGATGCGACACGCTTGAGTTTTCCGGGCCAAAGTTTTAATACCATATTCTCTATCAATGTGTTTCACCATCTTGAAAAACCACAGGCGGTTTTAGACGAGATAATCCGCCTCTTGCGGCATAGCGGTAAGGCGGTATTAAGCGACTTTAGCGATAAAGGATTAGAGATAATTAACGCCTGCCATACCTCTGAAGGGCGCACGCATGATTATTTTAAATATCGCTTAAACGAGGTGAAGGAATATTTTATTACGAAAGGTTTTACTGTTAAGGAGTGTCAGAGTGAAGTTCAGAAAGTACTTATTGCCGAGTGAACTCAAGGAAAAAAGATATGATTATCTCAGTGGCAAGCGGAAAAGGCGGGACAGGTAAGACTACGGTTGCGGTTAATCTGGCGTTATCCATAGATAATGTGCAGTTTCTTGATTGTGATGTCGAGGAACCTAACGCGCATATTTTTTTAAAACCGGTAATCAAAGAGCAGAACAAAGCTTATATCCCTGTTCCGGAAATTGATGATTCAAAATGCGTTTATTGCGGTAAATGCGCCAAGGTTTGTGTTTATAACGCCATAGCGGTACTGCCGGGGCAAGATGAAAAAAAAGGAACTACCTTGGTCTTTGCGCATCTGTGCCACGGCTGCGGCGCCTGCAGTGCGCTATGTCCGGAAAAAGCGATAAGAGAAGTGAATAGAGAAATTGGTGTCGTGGAGTTCGGTAACTGCGGAAAGATAGATTTTGTCCACGGCAAGCTCAACATCGGCGAAGCAATGTCTCCGCCTCTTATTCGGCAGGTTAAAGAGCATATTAACCATAAGAAAACCGTAATCATTGACGCTCCTCCGGGCACGTCTTGTCCTGTAGTCACTTCAGTTAAGGGCAGTGATTTTTGCGTATTGGTTACAGAGCCGACGCCTTTTGGTTTAAACGACCTGATTTTAGCGGTTGAGGTACTAAAAAAACTTAAAATCCTTTTTGGCGTAGTGATTAACCGCGCTGATTTAGGAAATAATAAAACCGAGGAGTATTGTAAGAAAGAAAATATCCCTGTATTGATGAGAATACCGTTTAAAAGAGAAATAGCAATGGTCTATTCAAAGGGAGAGCCTATTGTTAAGGTGTTTCCGGAGTATAAAAAAGATTTCCAGGGCCTTTTTAACACAATTATAAATGGAAAATTTAGTTAAAGATTTTTTAAAACAGAAACGATTCGCTGTAGTAGGATCATTCAGGAATGAAACCAAATTCGCCTATAAGATTTTAGTTAATTTAACAGAAAAAGGCTATGAGGTTTTTCCCGTTAATCCGCGTATGCGCGAAGTCGAAGGCAGGGCTTGTTATAAAACTATAAGCGATATTCCATATGGTGTGGATGTCGTTGATATAGTTACTCCTCCATTGGTAACTGAAGGCATTTTAAAAGAATGCCTTCAAAAAGGCATAAAAAGAGCGTGGCTTCAGCCTGGGGCGGAAAGCCAAGCAGCTATAAATTTTTGTCATGATAACGGTATGAAGGTAATCCATGGTATTTGTGTAATGTTGGAATCGCTAAAAGAAGAGGAGATCCTATGAATAAAAAGGCGGATATACTAGTTATCGGTGCCGGACCCGCGGGAGTGGTATGCGCTATAACCGCCAGAAAATACTATCCTGCAAAAAGTATTATAGTGATGAAAGATATCGCGGATGGAGTTATTCCCTGCGGAATTCCCTATATGTTTGCCAGCCTTAATAATCCCGATGATAATAAACTAGGAATGGCATCTTTGGAAAAGAACAATGTTGAGGTGGTCGTCGACACAGCTGTAAGTATAAACAGAAAAGAAAAAACGATAGATTCGACAAGCAAAACTAAGTATTCCTTTGAAAAGTTAGTTTTGGCAATTGGATCAGTCCCCTTAATTTTGCCCATTAAAGGTATAGATAAACAAGGAGTTTATCCAATAAATAAAGAATTAGGATATTTAAAGAGCGTTATAGATCAGATTAAGCGATGTAAAAATGTTTTAGTAATCGGCGGAGGGTTTATCGGAGTTGAATTTGCAGATGAGCTTTCCAAATTAAAAGGAATAAACGTTACCTTAGTAGAGATGCTGCCGAATTTACTGGCTAACTCATTTGATCCTGAGTTTTCGCAGATGGCTGAAGTCCGTTTAAAGGAAAAAGGAGTTAATGTTTTAACTAATACTCGGGTTGAAGAAATAATCGGCCAAGATAAAGTCGAAAAGGTGCGGTTTAGTGACGGTAAAGAAATACCTATTGAGGGAGTAATTCTTGGCGTAGGCTCAAAGCCGAATGTAAAACTAGCCGTAGATGTCGGATTAGAGCTGGGGTCTTGTAAGGGTATTTTAACTGATGAGTATATGCGTACTTTGGTTGATGCAGATATTTTCGCGATTGGAGATTGTGCTTGTAAAAGGGATTTTTATACTCGAAAATCCATTTCAGTGATGCTGGCGTCTACCGCGACGGCTGAAGCAAGAATCGCGGGAGCTAATCTTTATCAAATAAAAGTTATCCGCGAGAACAAGGGAACGATTGCCATATATTCGACGTATATTGACGGTCTAGTTTTGGGTTCAGCAGGGCTTACCGAAAAAACTGCCCGGGACGAGAGTTTTGAAATTGTCGTTGGCAGTATAGACGGTGTTGATAAACATCCCGTTTCATTGCCGGGGGCGTGCAAGGGTAAAATTAAACTGATTTTCTCTAAACAATCCGGTATTATTTTAGGAGGCCAGGTCAGCTGTGGTATGTCTTGCGCGCAAATGATCAATATAATCGGTATTGCTATTCAGAAGCGCATGTCGGCAACCGAGCTGGAAACTTTGCAGGTAGCCACGCACCCTTATTTAACCAGCGCGCCTACGATGTACCCTATTATTTTAGCCGCTCAGGATGTGTACGGCAAGATATAACAAAGAATAAAATCATATGAAATAGGCTGTAATTATCAGCGGTAAAGGCGGCACGGGGTAAAGGAACTTTCTATGGCTGGCTTAATTGATACAGTAAAAAATGAAATTATGGAAGTGGTTGGTTGCACTGAGCCATCGGCAATTGCCTATGCGTTTGCTAAACTTGCGGAATATCATAAAACTTCGATTACTCCAGAAAATGTCAAAGCAAAGCTGTATTTAAGTTATGATGTTTACAGGAATGCCTCCACTGCCGGAATTCCTCATCTGAATGAGAAAGGAATATTCCCGGCAGTTGCTATGGGAATTTTTAGCAAAAATCCGCAACTTAATGTTTTTGCCAGATCCGGTCAAAAACAGCTGGAAAATGCCAAAAGATTATTAAAGAAAAGGAAGTTTCTAAGAATAATTCCCTCCAAAGAACAACATGGGGTATTTATAAAGGCGCAACTTTCCAGCGGTGGCACTGTTTCCGAAATTGTAATAGAGCAGCGGCATGATTTTGTGAAAGAAATCAAGGTAAATGGTAAAAAAATATTTTATGCAGAATTTCCTCAGGTTTATAAAATTAAAGGGTTGAAAGAAATTTATAAAATTGTAAAGTCAAGAAATAAAGATTTAGAAAAAATCGTAAAAGACCTGATATTGGCAAATGGTAAAGCCGCGGAAAAGCTGGGCTTTGATTCTATCGCTAATACTATTTATCATATAACAAAACAGAGAATGAACGGGGAAATTATCAGAATAATTACAGTTGCTGGTTCCGGTAATCTTGGAATATTTTTGTCAGTTCCGTTTTATTATTTGTATAAGAAGTATCGTGAAAAAGTATTACCGGCATTTAATTTTTCGTTGCTCACACTGATTTACCTTGTTCAGCAGCGCGGGCGATTAGCAAATTTGTGCGGTCTGGCCACCAAGGCGGCGCCAGCGCTTTTTGCGGGATTACTATATTTAAAAGGAAAAAAATTGGATGAGATTAACGAACATATGGAATTAGTAAGAAAATCAACCAACGGACTCTTGTGTGAAGGAGCGGAAGAAATTTGCGGGTATAAGGCATTTTTATGTTTTGAGAATGTCAACAAGGCTTTGTCAGAATTAAGATTAAATAAAGTTTGGTAAACTAAAAAAACCGCACGCAATGTAAAGGAGAATAATTACCATCATGAAGCAGATAGTTGTTATTAGCGGAAAAGGCGGTACTGGCAAAACTGTAATTACAGGGGCGTTTGCCGCTTTAGCGAAAAATAAAGTCATGGCTGATTGTGATGTTGATGCCGCGGATCTACATTTATTATTACAGCCAAAAATTAAAGAACGCCATGATTTCAGAAGCGGTCTAAGTGCTGTAATTGATAAGAAAGTCTGCCAGCAATGCGGGAAATGTATCGCAGCCTGTAGATTTAATGCTATAAGTGATGGTTTTATGATTGATCATGTTTCTTGTGAAGGGTGTGCTTTTTGCAGCCATATTTGCCCGGTTCAGGCTATAAAGATGGAAGAAAATCTTGCGGGAGAGTGGTTTATTTCCGAAACACGCTTTGGCCCCATGGTGCATGCTAAGCTCGGGATCGCCCAAGAGAATTCAGGTAAACTTGTTTCTTTGGTAAGAAAGCAGGCAAAAGAGCTGGCAGAGAAGAATAATTGCGATTGGGTAATTATTGACGGCGCTCCGGGCATAGGATGTCCTGTTATTGCTTCACTTTCTGGCATTGATTGCGCGGTAGTAGTGACTGAACCTACATTATCCGGCTTACATGACGCGCTAAGAGTTATTGAAGTAACCAAACATTTTAATGTTTCCTCGCGGTTAGTAATTAATAAATATGATTTAAATCCCGATATGTCAAAAAAAATAGAGGAGCACTGCGGGAAAAACGGGATTTCATTAATTGGTAAAGTCAGGTTTGATAAAACAGTGGTAGAAGCCATGGTAGAGGGTAAGACTATTATGGAGTATAAGGATACACCGGTTAAAGATGAGATTAATGAAATATGGAAGAAACTACAAGTTTGAAATAAGGATTTTATGGATACTCGGGATATTCACGTATTAAAATATTTTTCATCGTTTGTGAGCGTATCTTGCGGGCAAGTAATCAATATTACTGAGCCAACGCTTAGGTTTTGTCCATTGGCAAAACATTTATATAAAGATTTTAGTAATATACGAGGTAATGACAAAGAAACTATTAAAAGCGCTATAAAAAGCGCGATTGAATCAAAAATAAAAGATTATGGTTTTTTCACTGATAGTAGAAAACTTTCATGCAGCGATGTTTCAATACCATATGGCGCCTCAGAGATGCTCATGTCTGCGTTAAAAAAAGGCGCGATAGACGCGGCAGTTGTAGTCTGCGAAGGGGCAGGGACAATTATCACGGATGTGCCGGAAGTTGTTCAAGGTATAGGCGCTCGAATGAATAGTTTGTTGCTAACATCACCAATTAAAGGCATTATTAAAAAACTTAAAACTGCAGGGTGCCGGGTAGTATCTGAAAACGCGCTTATTGATCAGTTACGAGGGGTTAAGGAAGCGATAGAAGCAGGATATAAGAAAATTGGCGTAACTGTATGCGGCCATTCAGCCGAGAGTTTAAAAATGTTGCGTTCATTAGAAAAAGAATATGGTGTTAGCATAGTTTGTTTAGCCATATGTACGACCGGCATAACTAAAGATAAAATTAACATGATACGCGATTGCGCCGATTTGGTATGGAGTTGTGCTTCTTCTGATTTACGCAGGACAATAGGGCCTTTAGCTATATTGCAGCTATCCCGGCAAATACCCGTTTTTGTTTTAACGAAAAAGGGAATGGATTTTATTTCAGCCTACGCTGATGAAAGCGAACTCATTAAAAGTTTGGATATGAAGAAACAATACCTTTTTTCAAATGAGCCAAGCGGACAATGTGTCCATTTGGGAAGTTTCGAAGCGTTTATCAGCGAATCTAAGCTGCCGGTTAATGGCCGGAAAGAGCCTAGTTTTGAAGATAAGAATGAATACGCGTCCGTATAAATAGATAATTTCGGAGGATATCTATATGAAAAATTCAAGTAATAAGGAAGAAACTATTGGCTATCCTAAAGAGTTTATAAGTCTTTTAAATGATCCGAAGTTCTTTGGCAGAATGAACGACCCCACAGCTTCGTCATATTTAAAAGGGCCTTGCGGGGACGCTATGGAGTTTTATTTGGTAATAGAAGATAAGAAGATTACCGATATTAGATATTACACAGATGGATGCGGCGCCACAAGGGCGTGCGCTGCAATGGCCGCGCATTTGGCTTATGGTAAAACAATCAATGAGGCATTGACGATTTCTGCGGGAGAAGTGATCGCAAGGTTGAAAGGTTTGCCCGAAGACCATTTGCACTGCTCAATACTTGCGGTAAGCACGCTTTATCGGGCGATAGCGGATTACTTGCTAAAGAAATGATTATAACTAAGCAGAAGCCAGTAGATGAAATTATTGATTATATAAAAAATGATTCGGCTGTTTTCTTGGTTGGTTGTGCCGTCTGCGCGACTACCTGTAAAACCGGGGGAGAGGTTGAAACAAAACTGTTATCTGAGTTATTGATCGCCAAAGGTAAGAAAATAACCGGCTGGGATATCCTTAATCCAGCTTGCTACATTTTAGAATCAAAAAAGCTTCTTAGGCGTAAAGAAAAAGAAATAGCCGCAGCAGAATCAATTATCAGTCTCGCCTGCGGCGGAGGCACACAGGCAATAGCGGAAGTGATAGGAAAGGCAGTCTATCCGGCTAATGATACGTTATTTCAAGGAGAGATAATTAGGCTTTCTCCGCAGGAAGACCGTTTTGAGAAAAAATGCCTGATGTGCGGAGAGTGTATTGTCGGCAGTACCGGCGGAATATGTCCGGTGACGCGATGCCCCAAAGGCCTTCGTAGCGGCCCCTGTGGAGGTGTTAATAAAGGAAAATGCGAAGTTGATCCTGAGCGGGATTGTGCTTGGGTACTTATTTATAACAAACTTAAAGAACTTGGGAAACTTGAGAATATGGAAATAACGGGCAAGATAAGGGATTATAGAAACGAAAAAAATTATATCTTGATAAACAAACGATAGTGGGATGGAGATAAATATGGAATCTAAAGAAATGGAGTATTTAGAGCAGGAAAAGCGGCTTAAAGAGAAGATGTCTAAAATAAAGCATCCCCTTATCGTCATGAGCGGTAAGGGTGGGGTGGGTAAGACAACAGTGGCGGTCAATCTTGCGTATGCACTTTCTATTACTGGTAAGTCGGTCGGTATTTTGGATATCGATCTTCACGGGCCTAATATTGCTAAGATGCTCGGGATAGAGAAGCAATCAATTTTTGCCCTTGAATCCGGCATAGAGCCGGTTGAAGTCAGTGAAAATCTTAAAGCGGTTAGCATTGCTCTTTCGGGCTACAATCCCGATCAGCCGATAATCTGGCGCGGGCCTGCCAAAGCCGCGGTTATCCGGCAATTCTTAAGCGATGTAAATTGGGGTGATTTAGATTATCTGGTTATTGATTCGCCTCCCGGAACAGGCGATGAGCCTTTAAGCGCTTGTCAGCTTATCCCTAACGTAAGCGGGATTATTATTGTAACTACACCGCAAGATGTCGCTATACTTGACGCGCGAAAGAGCGTTTTATTTGCCCAAGAATTAAAAATACCGGTGGTTGGTATAATTGAAAATATGAGCGGGTTTATTTGTCCCCATTGCCATATTGAAACAGACATTTTTAAGAAAGGCGGTGGCGAAAAAGCTGCGCAAGAGTTAAAGGTTCCGTTTTTAGGGAGAGTTCCGTTTCAACCGGAATTTGTTGAGTTTGGCGATAAGGGGACACCGTTTGTTTCGTTCCGAGAGAAATCAAAATCTGCCGAGGCCTTTATGAGTATAGTGGATAAAGTAAAAGAATTTATTGGAGATAGATAATGAAGCCCGCGTTTAAATATATTTACGGGCCGGTGCCCTCTTGGAGGCTGGGTAGTTCCTTAGGCATAGATTTACTTTCGCAGGAAGAAAAAATCTGTAATTTTGGTTGCGTTTATTGCCAGCTTGGCGTAACCCAGAAGCATACAGTTGAAAGGAAGATTTATGTTCCGGTTGAAAAAGTTATTGAAGAACTAGGAGCACTGCCCGATACACCTATAGATTATATTACTTTTTCCGGTAGAGGAGAGCCTACTCTTGCGGCGAATTTAGGCGAGGCGATAAAAGCAGTAAAGTTGATCCGCAAAGAGCCAATTGCGGTTTTAACCAATGGCTCATTAATGGGAGAAGATGAAATAAGAAAAGAGCTCGTTTTGGCAGATTTTGTTGTTGCCAAATTAGACGCCTATTCCCAAGATTCTTTACAGGAAATCAATAATCCTGCCAAGGATATAGAATTTGCCAGTATTTTAGATGGTATAAAAGAATTCAGGAGGAGCTACCAGGGAAAGTTAGCATTACAGATAATGTTTATAGATAGAAACAAAGATAATATTCAGAAGTTTATTTATTTAATCAATTATATTAAGCCAGATGAAGTCCAAGTGAACACACCGTTAAGGCCATGCAATATTAAACCATTAACAAAAGAAGAAGTCTTGAAGATAAAAGATTATTTTATTTCCGCGTGCAAGGCAATTAATGTAGTTTCTGTTTATGACGAGAGGGTATTTGAAGATATTATTTCCCTTAGCGATGAAGACACATTGATAAGGCGAGGCAAAAAGGTGTAAAAATAATGATAGAAAAAACAATTTATTATCATGATACGGATGCTATTGGAATTGTGTATTATAGTTCATATTTAAAATTTTTGGAAGAAAGCAGGACCAGTTTCTTTAAATCAAAAGGGATATCTGTAAAAAATTTGCATGAGCAAGGAAAATTTTTTGTCATTACGGAATTAAAAGTTAAATATAAAAGTCCTGCTAGGTTTGGGGATATTATTATATGTGAATCTATTATTAGCAAAATTACGGCAGCCCAAATTTTTTTCTCACAGAAAATATATAATAAACAAAATAACCACATTTTAGTAGATGCGGAGATTGTTTTAGCTATTGTAAATAAACATCTTCAGCCTGTTGTTATTCCTGAGAGCGTTAGGTCGTTATTATTTGAAATACAGGAGGATAAAAATGAACCCAGAGAAAAGAACCATTGACCCAGCTTCACAAAAAATGTTAGAGGAAGCAGAAAAACAAGGCATAAAGACTGCCTGGGATAGATATGATTCACAACAGCCTCAATGTGGCTTTGGGCAGTTGGGTATTTGTTGCCGCATCTGCAATATGGGTCCTTGCAGGATTGATCCCTTTGGCGAAGGTGCGCAAAAAGGTGTTTGTGGCGCAAGTGCGGATACAATTGTAGCTAGAAATTTATTAAGGATGATTGCCTCAGGCGCGGCTGCGCATTCTGACCACGGAAGGGATATCGCGCATACCTTACTTTTGGCTTCGGAAGGCCATGCCCATGATTATAAAATAAGCGACCCGGAAAAACTAAGCAAGATTGCTTCTATTTATGAGATTAAGCTTGATGGTAAATCTGACTTAGAAGTTGCGCGGGAGGTTGCTGTAAAGGCTTTAAATGAATTTGGCCAATTTTCCGGAGGCCTTCGTTTCATTTCTCGCGCCCCTTCAAAGACGCAAGAGGTTTGGAAAAAATGCGGAGTAATTCCCCGAAGCATTGACCAAGAGGTTGTAGAATGTATGCATCGCACCCATATGGGTGTGGATAATGATTATAGGAATATTATTATGCATGGGTTAAGAACCGCTCTTTCTGACGGTTGGGGTGGTTCAATGATTGCTACGGATTTAAGTGATATTTTATTCGGCTCTCCAATGCCGGTAAGGGCAAAGGTTAATTTAGGTGTCCTAAAAGAAGATTATGTTAATGTGGTTGTGCACGGCCATGAGCCAACGCTTTCTGATGTGGTGGTAGTGGCAGCTCAGGATAAAGAATTAGTGGAACTGGCTAAGAAAAAGGGAGCCAAGGGAATTAATCTTGCCGGGATGTGTTGTACTGCCAATGAAATATTGATGCGCCACGGAATCCCAGTAGCGGGAAATTTCCTGCAGCAGGAATTGGCCCTGATTACAGGAGCAGTTGAGTTAATGATGGTGGATGTGCAGTGTATTATGCCCTCATTAGCCCAGATTGCCAGTTGTTTTCACACTAAACTTGTTACCACCTCGCCTAAAGCAAAGTTTCCGGGAGTAATTCATATAGAGTTTGAAGAAAGGAATGCTTTAAGAATCGCCAAAGAGATTATCCGTTTGGCAGTAGAGAATTTCGAGAACAGAAATCAAGATAGGGTATGTATTCCTAAAGAAGAGATGGATTTAATTGCAGGATTTACTGTGGAAAACATCCCCAAGATAATCGGAGGCAAATACCGTGCTACCTTGAGGCCGGTAATTGACGGTATCATTTCCGGCAGAATCCGGGGAGTTGCGGGAGTTGTAGGTTGTAATAACCCCAATATAAAACATGACTTCGGCCATACAGAGATGGTCAAAGAGCTGATTAAGAATGATGTGTTAGTGGTTGTTACCGGCTGTTCGGCAATCGCTAACGCTAAGGCAGGGTTGCTTATTCCTGAAGCGGCATTTAAGTTTGCCGGAAGAGGTCTTCAGGAAATCTGTGAAGCAGTGGGAATTCCGCCGGTTTTGCATATGGGCTCCTGTGTGGATAATTCAAGGATTTTAATTGCCTGTTCTGAATTAGCCAGAGAAGCCGGTATTGAAGAATTAAGTCAGCTTCCGGTTGCCGGGGCAGCTCCTGAATGGATGAGTGAAAAGGCAGTTTCTATTGGTTTTTATTTTGTAGCCAGCGGCGTATTTACAGTATTTAGCACGCCTCAGCCGGTTTATGGCAGCCAGAAAGTAACTGATTTTATTACTAACGAGCTTGAGAGTATCGTGGGTGGTAAATTTGCCTTTGAGGCAGACCCCATAAAGGGAGCTCATCTTATGATAGAGCATATTAATAAGAAAAGAGAGGCTTTAAAACTTAAACCGGTAATGTATGAAAATGTTACGTTGGATTCTAAAGTCTAAAATTCATAACGCCACGGTTACAAAAAAGGAGCTTTATTACGAAGGAAGCATTGGTATAGATAAGGCGCTTTTGTTAAAAAGTAATATCCTGGCGAACGAGAAAGTTCAGGTAGTAAACTTTAACAACGGCGCGCGCTTTGAGACATATGTAATTGAAGAGAAGGAAAATAGCGGGACAATCGCCCTTTATGGCCCGGCAGCGCGTCAGGCGGAAGTAGGGGATAAAGTTTGCATTATTTCCTACGGGCTAATAGAAGATAGTGAAGCGCAGTTAATAAAGCCGCAGGTTATTTTATTACATGATAAAAATAAGATAAAACTATGAAGACTTATTTGGATTGTATCCCTTGTTTTTTTAGGCAGGCGCTTGAAGGGGCGCGAATTATCCACGCATCCTCGAAGCAGCAAAAGCAAATTATAGATGAATTTGCCAGAAGAATTCCGAAAGTGTCGCTTAAATCTAGTCCTCCTGAAATAGCTCGTTTTGGGTACGCTCTTTTAAAGAAGATAAGCTCTAATGGAGATCCTTATAAAGACATAAAACAAAAAAGTAACCTTAGTGCCTTAAGGCTGTTAGGCAAATTAAGGGATAGAGTAAACTATTCAAATGACAGGCTTTTAACAGCACTAGAATTAGCTATTGCCGGAAATATTATAGATTTTGGCGTAAAGAATAATTTAAACGTGAAAGCGGAGTTAAAAAAGATACTCGCAGAAGAAAATAAGGTTATCCATAAGAAATCTATATTTCATTATTCCGAGTTCAGGCATGCCTTGAAAGGCGCAAAAAATATCTTGTATCTGGCTGATAACGCTGGAGAGGTAGTATTTGACCGGGTTTTAGTTGAAGAAATGAAAAGGCATTATCCGGATAAGGATATTTATTATGCCGTTAAAGAAAAGCCTATTATAAATGACGCGTTGCTTGAGGATGCAAAAGTTTGCGGAATTGATAAGGTTGTTCGGGTAATTTCTAATGGGACGGACGCGCCGGGAACGATACTTGTTCTATGCTCAAAAGAATTTAAGCGAATTTATAAGAGCGCGGATATGATAATTAGTAAGGGCCAAGGCAATTTTGAATCTTTATCACATGAAAAAAGGGCTATTTTCTTTTTGTTTATGGTGAAATGCCCAGTTGTAGCAAAGGAGACCGGTTGCAAAATGGGGAACATAGTATTATTTTATAATCTAAAGAAAAATGGAACCATTAAAAGTTAGTGAGTACCCAAATAGTATTTTAAGGAAAAAGTGCGCTTCAATAGAGCGGATTACTGATAGCGAAATAAAACTGTTTGAAGAGATGCTTTTTACTATGCGGCATTTGGCGGGAATTGGTTTGGCGGCTCCACAGATTGGAATTGCCAAAAATTTGATAGTTGCAGATACAGGCGAAGGCGCGATCAGATTGGCTAATCCGGTGGTGTTGAAAATAAAAGGCTCAGATAAGATGGAAGAAGGTTGCCTAAGCATCCCGGGCGTAGGTGTCGTTATAGACAGGCCAGATGAAATCATTGTAAGCGGATTAAATGAAAAGGGAAAGGTTATTGAATTAGAGGCGCGTGGGCTTTTGGCAAGAGTTTTACAGCATGAGATAGACCATCTAAAAGGGAAGCTTATTATCGATTATGTGGGTTTATTAGAAAAGATGATGTTGTTTAAACCGAAGTTTATAAAGGCTAAGGATAAATATGCCAATCTATGAATATAAATGCGGGGATTGCGGTAAGGTGAGCGAGTTTTTAGTTGGTGTTACAAAGGATGAGCCCGAAATCAAATGTAGTTTTTGTAGCAGTAAGAAATTGGATAAGTTATTTTCTCAGAGTTTCGTATCTACGGGTAATCGTATCATTGGTTCGCAGGGAGGTAAAACCTGCTGCGGCAGAACAGAGAGATGCGATACTCCGCCTTGCTCAGGAGATGGAGTTTGTAAAAGATGAAGGAAAAAATGAATGCGGCATTAGCTTGTATCGCTAAAAATGAAAATATCAGCACAGCCTTATTAAGAAAAAATGTTACAAAAGGCTTAGCGGTTATTTTAGCGAACAAAAACCACATGAATATAAAACCTATAGCTGTAGGTAAAGATTTAACAGTTAAAGTTAACGCTAATATCGGCGCTTCTCCTGCGGATTTTAACTTAGCGAAAGAATTGAAAAAACTTAAGGCCGCTATAAAAGCAGGAGCTGACGCGGTGATGGATTTGACTGTTTCCCATAAATCTGCTGATATTGATAAAGTGCGTAATGTTATTATCGAGAATTGCCGGGAACCCGTGGGAACAGTGCCTATTTATCAGGCAGCTATTGAATCCGGCAGCCTTGAAAATATGACAATAAAAACTTTTCTTAAAGTTTTTGAACGGCACGCAAGAGAAGGAGTTGATTTTGTTACAGTTCACGCCGGTATTACAAAGGCATCTTTAGGTATGGTTAAGAGAAGATTAATACCCGTGGTATCAAGAGGCGGTTCTTTTTTGCTGAATTGGATGGTGAAAAATAAGAGAGAAAACTTTCTCTATGAATATTTCGATGAGATTTTGGATATTGCCAGGGAATATAATGTAACGATAAGTTTAGGCGATGGGCTAAGGCCGGGCTGCATCGCAGATTCGACAGATAAGGCTCAAGTTTATGAGTTAGGGGTTTTAGGCGATCTTGCCTTAAAGGCAAGGCGTAAAGGCGTGCAGGTAATAATAGAAGGCCCGGGGCATATTCCTTTGAATGAAATTAAAAAGAACGTGGAATTAGAGAAGAAAATCTGCCGTGGCGCTCCTTTTTATGTTTTAGGCCCCCTTCCTATAGATACAGCTGTAGGCTATGACCATATTGCCTGTAGCATAGGAGGCGCCTTAGCTGGTTATTTTGGAGCGGATTTTCTTTGTTATGTTACCCCTAAAGAGCATATTGGGTTGCCGGAGATTGAAGATGTCCGGCAGGGAGTCGTGATTACAAAGATTGCTGCTTCCATCGCTGATATCGCCCGGGGCAATAAGAAGGCAATTTCGCAGAATAAGCTAATGTCAAAGGCAAGGAAAAATTTCGACTGGGTTAAAATGTGTGAATATGCCATTGATAGCAAGAAGTTTAAAGAACTGCTTAGTGAAGCTCCAAGATTAAAAAAGGGCGGTTGTTCTATGTGCGGAGATGAATTTTGCGCATTAAAAGTTTACAGATAGTATGAAATTAGTTACTAAAAATATTCATTACGCGATTAAGTCGCTGCTTTATTTTGCTAAAGATACCGTCAGGGTAGTTTCCGTGAATGAGCTGGTAAGGAAATTAAATATGCGTAGGGCTTTTTTGAGAAGAATTCTGCAGATTTTAAGTAAGCAGGGGATACTAAAGTCATTAAAAGGAAATGGCGGCGGTTTTATACTTAATATTAAGCCGGACAAAATACGAATTATAGATATAGTACATATCTTTCGGAATGAAACAGATATCATTGGCTGTTTAGTAGAGAAAGACATTTGCCCTCAGCCCGATACATGCTTATTAATGCGGAAAATGAAAGGTATTGAGTCTCAATTAAATAACACATTAAGACAGCTTACCATAGCAAAGCTACTTAAGAGTATTGGTGGGCAGGTTAGAAAAGATTGAGCTTATCTTGAAAGGCGGGTTAAATAAATGAAAATAAAAGTTCTTTTTGACAAAGCCGCTTTAGATAAAAATATCCGCGTTGGCTGGGGCGTTTCGTTTTTGGTTGATGATAAAATATTATTTGATACTGGCGAAAAGGGGGAATGGTTACTTCAAAATATGCGCTCTTTAGGAATTGATATAAACAAAATTGAAGCGGTAGTGATTTCTCATGACCATTGGGATCATTGGGGAGGATTATGGGATGTGCTAAAAGAAAGAAAAGGACTTAAGGTGTATTCCTGCCCCGGTTTTGGCAAAGAATTTAAAGATAAAGTAAAAGAGTTAAAAGGAGAGCTTATCGAAGCCAAAAGGGTTACAGAGATTGTGCCGGATATTTATATCACAGGAGAAATACCTGGCGCCTTTCGCGGCAAATATATGGCGGAACAGGCGATTGTATTAAAAACAAAAAATGGCCTTACCGTAATTACAGGTTGTGCCCATCCGGGGATTTTAAAAATGGTAGAGAAGGCGAAGGCAAAGTTTTCTGCTGAGCCTATTTATCTTGTGTTGGGCGGATTTCACTTAATGGAGTCAGATAAGCGGGCAATAGAGATAGTAGCCGAGAGTTTTAAGAAGATGAACATATTAAAAGCAGGGCCTACGCATTGCTCTGGAGAGACGGCGGAAGATATTTTTAAGAAATACTACGAAGGAAATTTTGTGTCTATTAAAGCAGGACAGGAGATAGGGGTTTAATAAAATGGCCGGTAACATTTTAAAGGAATTAAAGGCGCACGCTCCTTTCACCATATTTGGGACAATTACGGGAATAGCTATCATGTTATTTTCGTTAAATTTACCTTATAAGGTTTCATATAATATCTTTTATGTGCTCCATCCCCTGCATGTATTTTTAAGCGCGCTAGTTACCGCGGCAATGTATAAACTCCATGCGTGCCCTAACATAGGCGTTAATTGTATCAAAGGAAAATGTAATTTCTGGGTTTTAACTATAATAGGTTATGTCGGATCCGTGGGTATCGCGACTATTAGCGATTCCCTTATCCCTTACGTGGCTGAATCCATGCTTGGCATGCCTAACAGAGGAATACACCTTGGTTTTATTGAAAAATGGTGGTTGGTTAATCCTTTGGCTATTTTAGGCATAGCTATTGCTTATTTTAAACCAAGAACAAAATTTCCTCATGCCGGCCATGTGTTGTTAAGTACTTGGGCGTCTTTGTTTCATATGATTATGGCAAAGATAGAAATTTTAAGCTGGTTTTCGTATGCCGCTATTTTTATATTTTTATTTTTAGCGGTTTGGATTCCTTGTTGTGTAAGCGATATAGTTTTTCCGCTTTTGTTTGTTAAGAATAAGCAAAATCATTCTTCTAAATTACGCCATGGTTAATTTGAGAAAATTTATATTGTATTTGTTAAGATGGCAGCTTAGTACTCCCATTTTGTGGCTTGTAGTAAAAAACTTAGGGGTAGGCGTTTGGTCTACGGTATTAGCGAATCTTATTGGGGGCGCGATTTTCTTCTGGGTGGATAAGTTTATATTTACCAGCTACGCGGTCGAGGTCTGGCAATTTAAAGATAAAGGAAGATGTGATGAATGTGGAAAAGAAGAAAGCCTTTGGAGGTTGGTTAAGGCTCCCAATTATGATAAAAGTAATTCCAAACCGCACTTTTTATGTATGCAATGTTCTAAGAAGAAAACCGACGCATTAAGGACACAGGGAATTAAGATTAGAGGCAAGAGCTTATGAGAAGAGGAATAACTTTTTATGCACGAGACAAGATTTATTAATGAAATATTTACTGTTTTAAAAGAGAAATTGGCTAAAGAAAAGGCCGCGGAGCAGGTTGTTGTTAATGTCCGGCTAAGCCCTTTTAGCCATGTTTTTCCTGAAAGCTTACAGGGGTCTTTTAAGGAGTTGATCAAAGGGGAGAGTTTTAAGAGTGTGCGTCTCAGAATCCTGCCACTTGAGATCCTATTAGAGTGTAAAAGTTGTAAGCGCAGCACCAGAATCACCAAAAGAGTATTCGGTTGTCCTTTTTGCAATAGCGCGGATGTCAATATCCAAATGGACAAGGAATTTTTTGTTGAATCTATAGAAATTGAGCGTAAAAAGAAGGGGGTAAAAAATGGGAATTAATATAAATGACGCTAATTTTAAACAAGAAGTGCTGGAAGAAAGTTTGCCTGTTCTGGTAGATTTTTGGGCGGTGTGGTGCGGGCCTTGTCTTCGGCTTGCGCCGGTAATTGAGCAAATTGCTAAGGAATACAAGGGGAAATTAAAGGTCTGTAAGCTAAACGTGGATGAGGCGCCTAAAACAGCTTCCAACTACGGTATTCTGAGTATACCGACATTAGCTGTTTTTAAAAATGGGAAAGTAGTAAATAAAATTGTAGGCGCGCTTCCCAAGGCAGATCTTGAAACCGCCATTAAGCCTCATATTTAACATAAGTTTATAGGAGGCAATAGATGGAAGATATATCAAAGGATTGTAAAAGATTCACCCATAAAACAGTTGTAACTTGGAATGAAGAAAAGCAAGCGTTCTTGTGTTCTATTGGCAATAAAACTATTGAAATAGCCGCATCCCCGGAATCTAAAAGACATGAAGGTATGCGGACACCGGAGGAGCTATTTGTGGTTTCGATAGAGGGCTTTATAAAGGATGCCTTTATGGATTCCGCTAAACGGAATAATCTTGAAGTTTTGAGTTACAAAAGCGAAGGGCACGGGATCGTTGAAAAGATTGGAGATAAACTTATATTCACTGAGATTAAAATTCGGCCCCAAATAGTTGTGGCGACAAATAGCCTAGCGGAGAAAGCGAAAGAGCTTATAGGCCTTGCTGGGGAAAATTGCGCTATAGCGAGACTTATCACATGTAAAATTAGCATTTATCCGGAAATACAAGTGGGATAATAATATGTTAAGTTTTAAGCAGATTGATGAAGCAAGAAAAATTCTAGGGTTAGATGAAGAGGCAAGCATAGAAGAGATTAAAGATGCCTTTAGAAATTTAGCGCTTAAATACCATCCTGATAGATGTAAGGAGAAGGATAAGAAACACTGCGAAGAGATCTTTAAAAAGGTAAATCACGCAAAGGACATCATCGGAAGCTACTGCGCAAATTATCGGTATTCTTTTAGAGAAAAAGAGGTTAAGAAAAATACTATGTCAAAAGAGGAATATGAGCATCTTAAAAGGTTCTATGACGGCTGGTTCGGAGATTTGGATTTATGAGCGATGTTTTCGATAAGTATTATAAGAAATATGACGCATGGTACGAGAAGAATAAGTTTGCTTATTTATCGGAAATTAGGGCATTAAAAAAAGCCGTGCCTAAGAAAGGCGAGGGATTGGAGATTGGCGTTGGCACGGGAAGATTCGCTTTGGGATTGGGAATCAAGTATGGGGTTGATCCTTCTCTAAATATGCTTAAAATTTCCAGAAAAAGAGGTATAGATGTGCGCCGTGCTCAAGGAGAAAGATTACCGTTTGATAGTTTAATTTTTGATTATGTGGCTATTATTATCACTTTGTGTTTTGTCAAGGATCCTGTCAAGGTATTGATAGAAGCCAAAAGGGTTTTAAAGAAGCGCGGCACGGTTATTATCGGCATTATCGATAAGGATAGTTCTTTAGGCAGGTTTTATCAGGAGAAAAAGAGCCTATTTTATAGGCAGGCACATTTTTTTAGAGTAAGAGAAGTTACTGATTTACTTAAGATGTCAGGTTTTGGTAGAATTTCGTATTATCAAACGATATATAAATTCCCGGATGAAATTAATTCAGTTGAGAAGCCCAAAAAAGGCTTTGGCAAGGGTGGTTTTGTAGTGATATCGGCAAAAAAGAAATGAGCGAAATGAAGATAGATTTAACCCAATTGCAGCCGGGCGAAACCGGCATAGTAGAAGAGATGCAGGGTGGCTACGGCTACATAAGAAAATTACAAAGTATGGGTGTGCGGTCGGGAAAAAGGATCACTAAGGTGAGCTCCCATTTCTGGCGCGGTCCCCAAACAGTAGAAGTTGATAACGTACAAATTGCCATTGGTTTTGGCATGGCCAAGAGAATCATAGTGGAAGTTAAAAGATGAAGATAGAAAAGATTTTGCTAATAGGTAATCCTAACGTCGGCAAGAGCGCCATATTTTCCCGGCTTACCGGAGCAAAAGTAATAATTTCTAATTATCCCGGGACAACGGTAGAGTTTACTCAAGGCAAGATAAAGCTTGGCGATGAAACAGTAATGATTATAGATGTGCCGGGAACATATACCTTAGAGCCAACCTGTAAGGCCGAAGATGTGGCATGCAGGATGTTGCAAGAGGGAGGTTCGGTTGTTAATGTTGTCGATGCCACAAATTTAGAGAGAAACCTTAACCTAACATTACAACTCTTGGAAAAAGATATCCCGGTTATCGTGGCTTTGAATATGTGGGATGATACCAAACACCGCGGAATTAATATCGACATTAAAAAATTAGAAGAAAGATTAGGAGTTCCGGTTGTTTCTACGTGCGGCTTAACCGGAGAGGGTATTAAAGAATTAATCAGCCGACTGCCCGAGGCAAAAGCTATAAAGTCGTCAGCTTCTTCTGATGGGAAGAAATGGGAGAAGATAGGGCGAATTGTAGAAGAAGTCCAAAGATTAACCCATCGGCACCATACGCTGTTAGAAATATTAGAGGATTTAAGCATTAAGCCGCTTACCGGGCTGCCAATTGCCATAGGTGTTGTATACGGCGCTTTCTGGATCATTCGTTTTATTGGAGAAAGTTTAATCGGGTATTTATTTGAGCCTTTGTTTGGAAAACTGTGGCTTCCTTTGATGATGAAATTGAGCGTATTCTTAGGCGAGGGATCATTTTTACATCATCTCTTAATCGGGAATCTAATCGGCGGCAACATAGACTTTGGCCAATCATTTGGGTTATTAACCACCGGATTTTTTGTGCCTATTGGTATGGTTCTGCCTTATATCTTTAGTTTTTATCTCGTGTTAGGGATATTAGAAGATTTTGGCTATCTTCCTCGTTTAGCGGTCCTCACGGATAATTTTATGCATCATTTAGGGCTTCATGGATACGCGATAATCCCCTTTATTTTAGGTTTAGGATGCAATGTTCCGGGGGCATTAGCTACCCGAATATTGGAAGAAAGGCGCGAGAAGTTTATCGCCGCTACTCTAATGGCGATTGCTATTCCTTGTATGGCGCAAATTGCCATGATTGTGGGATTGGTTGGGCAGCGGGGAGGTAAATACGTAGCGATTGTATTCCTCACTCTTTTTGCCCTTTTGGTCATCAAAGGCTTAATATTAAATAGAGTCTTAAAGGGCGCAAGCCCGGAGATATTAGTTGAAATTCCTCCTTATCGGATACCTCAAATTCAAGCTGTGATTAAGAAGCTCTGGATGCGTTTATCCGGTTTTTTAAGGGAGGCCCTGCCTTTTGTGCTCTTGGGCGTGCTTTTTGTGAATATTCTCCACATGCTAAAAATAATAGATTTTTTTGCGTATCTCTTTACCCCGGTTTTAACCGGCTTATGGGGGCTTCCTAAAGAAGCTATCTCTGCGTTGATAGTCGGGTTTTTAAGGAAAGACGTTGCAGTGGGTATGCTCGGGCCGCTTAATTTAACCACTAAACAACTGGTAATCGGTTCAACAATTTTGGCTGTATATTTTCCCTGTATTGCTACTTATATGGTTTTAATCCGTGAGCTCGGTTTAAAAGATATGTTAAAAGTTACTTTAATTATGATAGTAGTTGCTTTATTAGTGGGCACGACGTTGAATTTGTTTCTCTCTTAAAAAATATGCGCAGGGTATTTTATTTAGGAATTATTATAATAATAAGCAGTATCCTTAGTTCTTGTACAACTGCCCCAATTAAACCGCCAGTTTACCTTCCAAAAGAGATTTATCCGCAGCCAACAGGGTTTGTTTCAAGACACGATGTTTTTCATATCGTAGCTCCCGGAGAAACGCTTTGGCGCATAAGCAAAATGTATGATGTGCCAATGCAAAATATTCTGCAAGCAAATAGTTTAAAAAATAAAGAGGAATTAGAAAAGGGGCAGCGTCTTTTAGTCCCTAATGCAGCTCCTATTGTCCCGGTGATTCCTCTTTATCCTTCAAGGAAATGGAAATACATTATCATCCATCATAGCGCAACCGATGAGGGTAGTTCTCTATATTTCGATAAGTACCATCAAGGCAAAGGATGGGATGGTATAGGGTATCATTTTGTGATTGGTAATGGTACTAAGGAGAAAGAGGACGGTCAGATTGAGGTTACTCCTCGTTGGATAAAACAGGAAAACGGTTGTCATTGTAGGGCAAACAATATGAACGAAAAGTCAATTGGGATTTGCCTCGTAGGTAATTTTAATAAAGAAAGAGTTTCCGAAAAACAGATGGCCTCATTAGTTTATTTAGTTAATTTATTAAGGCGTAATTATCGTATTCCTGTTAGAAATATTTTAGGACATGGCCAAGTCCGTGGCGCAAAAACAGAGTGTCCCGGGAAGAAATTTCCTTGGGGAGAATTAAAGAGTCGGCTTATGGCAGTAAAATAAATCTCCCGTTTACCATAGTTATTTTAGTTGTCAATTATTTTCCCTTATTTTCCCTTATTTATACTCACATTTAGGTTTTGTCCCGTGTTTGAAGGTGGAGGCCCCGGACGTTAAAAAAGTAAAACCTTTGTTGGTCAAGTTATGACCGGCGAAGGATTTTTATTTGGTGATATGCGTATAATGTGGTATGATGTGAAATCATGTGAAATCACATTGAACAGGAGCTTTTCTATGATGCGTAAAGGATATCTTACTGTTGAGCAAGTTGCTGGAGAGCTCAGCTTGACAGAGTATAGAGTGCGCGAGCTGATCCGAGAGAAACAGATCCGAGCCACTAAGATAGGTAAATGGTGGATTAAGCCCGATGATTTAGAGGAGTTTATTAAAGCAAGGACGAATAAGTAATGAATACCGATTTAACATTGAGACTTATATAGTTGAAGAAGTTGCGCATGCGTTGAAGTTGCGTCCATATACGATTAGACGATTAAGTAGTGAAAGGAAGATCCCAGCTTCTAAATTTGGCGATCAGTGGCGGTCAAAGGCGTTTTCGGAAGGATGATATAGACCAGTGGTCAAAATCCTATCCTTTTGCAAAAGAGAAAGTGCGGTCAAGGAAATAAGATGTTAACAGAATATCACGTTAAATATTTCGCTTATGAATTAACTAAGCGAAGCGCATCGGATAGTATTCAGAAGCTGGCCGCGTCTTTAGCAGATGCACAGGTTGATCTCAACCCGCATCAGGTGGAAGCCGCATTGTTTGCTTTTCGATCGCCATTATCCAAAGGGGCAATTCTTGCTGATGAGGTTGGTCTGGGAAAGACGATCGAAGCGGGGTTAGTTATTTCCCAGAAGTGGGCTGAGCGCAAACAAAAAATTCTTATCATCGTTCCTTCTAATCTTAGAAAGCAGTGGAATCAGGAACTACTTGACAAGTTTTTTCTCTCATCCGTTATTCTTGAGAACGCTTCATTTAATCAAGAAATTAAGAAAGGCAATTTAAATCCCTTTGAGCAGGGAAAGGTTGTTATCTGTTCGTATCATTTTGCTCGTAGGATGGATGCTTATATTAAAAAGATACAATGGGATCTTGTCGTGATCGATGAGGCGCATCGTCTTCGCAATGTATATAAGGCATCAAGCAAGATTGCGAACGCAATTAAAGAAGCAGTCGCCCATGCTCCGAAGATTCTGCTTACAGCAACGCCTTTGCAAAACACGCTTCTCGAACTTTTCGGTTTAGTCAGCATTATCGATGACTATACTTTTGGCGATCTCAAGAGTTACAAGAGCCAGTTTTCTCGTCTCGATGGTTCGGCAAATTTTGATGATTTAAAAGAACGGCTTAAGCCGGTTTGTATCCGTAATCTTCGCCGACAGGTTTTGGAATATATTCAATTCACCAACCGCAAAGCGGTGGTTCAGGAGTTTGTTCCTTCGGATGCCGAGCAACGCCTTTATGAGATGATTTCTGAATATTTACAGCGTGAGAATCTTTATGCTTTGCCGACTGCACAGCGACAACTGATGACTCTTATTTTAAGGAGACTTTTGGCTTCTTCGACATTCGCCATTTCTGGAACGCTTGAAGGTCTGGCCAATAAATTGGATTGTGTTGTGGTTGAACAAAAAGTAATGGAAATTCCTCAGGAAAATATCACCGATAATTTTGAGACGTTTGAAGAGATCAAGGATGAATGGGTAGATGATGAGGAACAGGAGGAGAATGGAGAGGAGAAGCCGAAAAAGATTTATTCCCCAGACGAAATAGAGCAGATCAAGAAAGAGATCGCGGATCTCAGGGAGTTTGGGAAACTCGCTAAGTCAATTATGAAGAATTCAAAAGGCGAGGTTTTGATGACCGCTTTGAAACGAGGTTTTACCGAAATAAAGAGGTTGGGTGGCAACCGGAAGGTTCTTATCTTTACGGAATCGACTCGGACCCAAGCTTATTTAAAGCAGATTCTTGAGAATTCAGAGTATCGAGGAAAGATAGTTCTTTTTAACGGTTCTAATATTGATCCGGAGTCAAGAGAGATATTTGACCGATGGATGAAGAAACATGAGGGAACTGATCGTGTGACTGGATCCAAAACGGCCGATAAGCGTGCGGCGATAGTTGAGTATTTTCGTGATGAGGCAACGATTATGATTGCAACCGAAGCGGCCGCGGAAGGCATTAACCTTCAGTTTTGCTCGCTGGTGGTCAATTATGACTTGCCGTGGAATCCACAGAGGATCGAACAACGTATCGGCCGGTGTCACCGGTATGGGCAGAAATTTGATGTCGTGGTGGTTAATTTTTTGAATAAAAAGAATGAGGCAGACCAAAGGGTTTATCAGCTTTTAGATCAGAAATTTAGGTTATTTACTGGTGTGTTTGGTGCGAGTGACGAGGTTCTTGGAAGTATCGAGTCTGGAGTTGACTTTGAAAAGCGTATTGCGCAGATTTACCAGACGTGCCGTACGCCGGATGAGATCGGGCGCTCGTTTGATCAGTTACAGAAAGATCTTGAAGATCAGATTGCCGACCGCATGAATAACACTCGACAAAAGCTTCTTGAGAATTTTGACGAGGAAGTCCACGAGAAATTACGCGTGAATCTACAGGAGAGCAAGAATTGTCTTTCTAAATATGTGCATTGGCTTTGGCAAATAACAAGGTTTTTCCTAGAGCCTTACGCTCAGTTTGATAACCGGGAGGATGCATTCACTTTAGTGAAAAATCCTTTCCCCGGCGAGGTTATTCATCCCGGGCCTTATAGGGTCGGTAAGGGGGTTGATGACGCTAATATTTACCGTGTCGGGCATCCTTTGGCGCAACGGATCATCGAACAGTGTAAACATACCACTACGCCTAATATCAGATTAACTTTTCATTATTCTGATGCCCCGAAGAAAATTTCCATTGTCGATAGCCTTGTTAAGAAATCAGGCTGGCTGATGGTTAAGTTTTTAACGGTCACATCCTTTGAGAGTGAAGATCATGTTCTTTTATTTGGAATGACGGATGAAGGTCAGGTATTAGAAGAAGAACAATGTCAGAGGCTATTCTCTGTATCGGCAGACAAATCCGAGTTTAATGATCAAGGCGCATTGGATACAATCGGACAAAAAATAAATAATCTTTATGAGGATCGCAAAAAAGATATCCTTGCCCGGATGAGCACGCGGGATGGCCGGTATTTTGAAACTGAATTGGACAAGATGGATAAATGGGCGGAAGACAGGCGGGAATCATTACGCGTTGACCTGAAAGATACAGAGGAACGCGTTAAAGAATTGAAAAAGCAGTCGCGGCTTGCGTCCAATTTACCAGAAAAGCTTAAACTCGAAAAGGAACGCCGCCAGCTTGAAACCAAGCGGGATGCCGCGTGGCGGGCATATGAGCAGGAAGCTAAAGTGATCGAAAGTAAAAAAGACGGTCTTATAGATGAAATTGAAAAGAAATTAAAACCACGGATTAATGAAGAGACTTTGTTTATGATCCGTTGGGAAGTGGTTTAATTTTATAAGGAGAAATTACTATGACAGAGGTTAAAAAAGCAGATCTTGAATCGATGAATATTCCCGAGGATAAATTGCGGCAATTAAAGCATTTTTTTCCTGAAGTTTTTACTGAGGGGCTTAAAGTTGATCCAGATAAATTGAGGCTGGTGCTTGGTGAAAATGTAGACACTGGTAGGGAGCGTTTTGGAATGAATTGGCCGGGCAAAGCGGATTGCTTCAAGATTATTCAGGCGCCCAGTGTCGCGACACTTATTCTGGCGAAGGACGAGTCGATTAACTGTGATAAGACCAATAACTTGTTTATTGAGGGCGATAATTTGGAGGTTTTGAAGCTTTTACAGAAGTCATATTACGGCAAGGTTAAAATGATTTATATAGACCCACCGTATAATACTGGGAGAGAATTTATCTACCCGGATAACTATAAGGAAAGTTTAGATACGTATCTTCGGTATTCAGGACAAATTGACGATGAAGGTAGGAAATATTCGACAAATGCGGAAGCGGACGGTCGTTTTCATTCAAAATGGTTGAATATGATGTATCCACGATTATACCTTTCTAGAAATTTACTCAGAGACGATGGAATAATTTTTATTTCTATTGGAGAGGACGAAATTAATAATCTTTCGTTACTCTGTAATGAGATTTTTGGTATAGAAAATCTGCTTGGTGTTGCTTGCCGCGTGGCAAAAAGAAGCAATAATAAAGGAGATTTTTGGGCCCCTAATTTCGACTATATATTAACATACGCAAAAAATCATGAATTTGCCGTTCCTTTTTTTGGCGGCGCTAATGAAAAGGCGTACGATCAAATAGACACGGATGGCCCTAGGAAAGGCGAAAAGTATCAACTTGTTCGATTGTATATGTCTACGATTCAAAATAGGAATCCGGAGCAACGTTTCTGGATTGAATGTCCAGATGGATCAAAAGTTATTCCTCCGGGTACGACTTTCCCGCCAGATCGACCAGCTTTAGGGGATGGAATTTGGCGATGGACGAGAACAAAATTTGAGGCCGAGCGAGATAAAATTGTGATTAAAGAAGTGCGATCATCTAATCTGTTAGATGGGAATAAACAACCAGCTAAGTGGAATGTTTTTACAAAGACTTATTTGAATGATGTTATTAATAATGCGACGGCAAAGCCAAATAATTTAATAGAAGATTTTATTAACCAGATCGGTTCTCATGAATTGGGAGATTTAGAAATTCCTTTCGATTATCCAAAGCCAGCTGTGTTAATTCAACATTTGATGTCAATTTCAAAAGTCAGCGATTCTGATATCGTTTTGGATTTTTTCTCTGGCTCATGTAGTACTGCGCATGCTGTGCTTGCTATGAATCAGCAAACTGATGGTTCAAGGAAATTCATAATGGTTCAACTACCGGAGCCATGCGATGAAACGTCAGAGGCATTCAAGGCGGGTTATAAGACTATTGCAGATATTGGGAAAGAACGTATTCGTCGGGTAATAAAAAAGATTAAAGATGAGCAAGTACAAAGTAAGAATAAGGAAAAATTGTTATTTGATAAAAAAATGAATCCTAATCTAAAAGATTTAGGGTTTAAGGTTTTTAAACTTGCCCAGTCGAATTTTAAGGTTTGGGACGGAGATGCTGAGCCTAAGAAAGAAGCGGTTGAAAAACAACTTGAAATGCATGTAGATCACATTAATCCCAAGAGTTCGCAGGATGATATTCTCTTCGAGTTGCTTTTAAAGGCAGGATTTGAATTAACGACCAAGATTGATAAGGTTTCGATGGCTGAGAAGACGGTTTATTCCGTTGAGGGCGGGTTAATGCTAATTTGCTTGGAAAAAGAATTAACAAAAGAAGTTATTAAGGCCATGGCTGAAAAAACGCCTAGTAGGGTTATTTGTTTGGATCAGGGCTTTGCCGGTAATGATCAATTGAAAACAAATGCCGTTCAGATTATGAAATCAAAAGGCATAGAGGATTTTAGAACAGTTTAGACGCATTAAACGGAAGAGAGAATAATGAAGAGCTTTGAACTGGTGGGGTATTGGTGGTTGCCGAACAATCCCGGTAAAACAATAGCGGGTACTTTAAAATTTGATCCAATCAACGGAGGTTCATTAGATCTTCTTGGTTCTTTTCAGGATTTTCCTGAGTTTGGTAAAGTTTTTGATGTGGATATTATTTTGGGCTTTGTTGATGGGAAGAAAATTACTTTGTATCGATGTTACGCAACGGGTTCTAATATGAGTTTGACTGCAGGCGGCCCTGTTTCGCTAAAAAGTTCATTTCTAGTAAATGTTGTTTTTCTTGGTCACCATTTCGAAAAGAATGAGGATGTTGTATTTAAAAGCTTGTCCGTCAGTTATTCATATCTTGAAGACTGGACGCAGATAACTGGATTTCAGTTTACTCTTCAACCAGACAAGGAAAATCATCTCAGCCAGTATGAGGTGAAATATAAATTTCCCGATAAAGTTGAGGTAAAAATTGGGGATACCAATTTGTCCTTTGATTATAGTTTCCGTGATGGAGGAGATAAGATAAAAGAATTTAAATTGGTGCAAACCACGTTTTTGAAGATTGAACCACCAGTAGCGTGTCATATAGACGCGTACTTTAGAGACTTTCTCTATCATGCCCAAAACTTTATAAGCTTAGGAGTCGGTCGGGCTGTCTATCCTTTGGTAATGAAAGGAAAAAATGAAAATTGTAAGATTGAGCTTGAGAAAGGACGGACAGCGTATAACGACATCGAAGTTTTTTATAAGGCAAAGGAGTTTCAAGAGCCATTAAAAAAATTGCATCCTTTGGATATGGTCTTCTTTTTCGGAGATGTTAAGGATGAATTTGAAAAATATTTAAATAATTGGTTTAAGAAGGCTGAGTTAATTCTGCCTGTTTACGATTTGTATTTTGCGACTCTTTATAGTTCTAAAATGTATTTACAGCATGAATTCCTTTCTTTGGTTCAGGCGTTAGAAGTTTATCATCGCCGAGTGTATGGGGGGAAATATGTTTCAGATGAGAATTTTAAAGACGTATATGCGAAATTGGTTGATGCGATTCCCGCGGAAACAGAGAATGACTTTAAGGCCAGCTTAACAGGCAAAATGAAATATTTACATGAGTATTCGTTAAGGAAGCGATTGAAGAAAATTACTGATGATCTCAGCGGCGTTGTCGGGATACTGATTAAAGATGTGGGCTCTTTTATTGATGATATTGAGAGCACAAGAAATTTTCTTACTCACTACGACAAGAGTCTGGAAGCGAAGAAGAGGGACGGGAAAGAACTGTACATGTTGACCGAACAAATGAAGTTTCTTTTGGAGATGTGTTTTCTTTTAGAAATGGGTATGCCTATTGATAAGGTTAAGCAACTCGCAACAAGAAATCAGAGATATCAATATTTAGCGCGAAACGCATAGAAAAGAGGCAGTAATTTGATGAAATTAAAATTTGATCCCAATCAGCAATATCAACTCGATGCTGTAGATGCGGTTGTCGGTATATTCGATGGTCAGCCTTTGAGTGGTAGTGACTTCGAGGTTAGCTTTACCACAGCTTACGGGCTTCTTGAGTTTCGGGAGTTGGGCGTTGGCAATAGTCTAGTTCTGGATGATGATAAGCTTCGAGATAACGTCTGGAAAATTCAGGAAAAGGATGAGATTGAAAAGGTAGAGACTTTGCAGGGGCGGAACTTTTCAGTTGAAATGGAAACCGGTACCGGCAAAACGTATGTTTACTTGCGCTCAATTTTTGAGCTTAATAAGAAATACGGATTTAAGAAATTCGTTATCGTCGTGCCGAGCGTTGCTATTCGTGAAGGGGTGCTTAAAAATATTGATATTACCTGTGAACATTTTCTGCACTTGTATAACAACGTTGCGTTTGATTATTTCGTGTACGATTCCAAAAAAGTCAGTCAGGTACGGCAGTTTGCCACAAGTAATCAGATTCAGGTCATGATCATTAATATCGATGCCTTCCGCAAAACGCTTGAGGATAAGGATGATGAGAAAAAGAGCAATGTTATCCATAGAGAAAACGACCGTCTTTCAGGACGTAAGCCGATCGAGTTTATCCAGGCAACACATCCAATCGTAATCATTGATGAACCGCAAAGCGTTGATAATACCGATAAAGCTAAAGAGGCGATTGAAACGTTGAATCCTTTATGTACGCTTCGCTATTCAGCTACGCATGTGAATCCATATAACCTTTTGTATAAGCTGGACCCGATTAAGGCATACGACATGCGGTTGGTTAAGCGTATTGAGGTTGCTTCTGTTCTGGGCGATGCGAACTTTAACGCGGCTTATTTACAACTTAAGAGCGTGGATAATAAGAACGGAATTAAGGCAAAGGTTGCCGTGCATGTGAAGACGGCCGAAGCAATTAAGGAGAAGGATTTGAGCGTTAAACAGGGCGATGATCTCTATGTCCGGTCTAATGAAAGGGCGGAATATAAGGATGGCTATGTTATTAGCGAGATCAACTGTGAGCCGGGTAATGAATATATTTCCTTTACGTCAGGACGCACATTGCGGTTGGGCGAGGCACAAGGCGGATTGAACGATGATATTATGCGAGTACAAATAAAGAATACGATACAGGAGCATTTAGAAAAGGAATTGCGGGTTAATGAGCGGGGATTAAAAGTTTTGTCGTTGTTCTTTATCGATAGGGTCGCTAATTATCGCTACTACGATGATAATGGTCAGCCGTGTAAAGGGAAAATCGCGTTATGGTTTGAGGAATTTTATCAGGAATTCATGAAGAATCCACGCTACAAGGCGTTGAATCGTTTTGATATTGAAAAGGTGCATGACGGTTACTTTTCGATTGATAAAAAAGGGCAGTATAAAGATACGCGCGGCGATACGAAAGACGACGAGGATGTGTATGCCAAGATCATGAAGAATAAGGAGCAGTTGCTTTCCTTGGATGAGCCGCTTCAGTATATTTTTAGTCATTCGGCTTTACGCGAAGGATGGGATAATCCGAATGTTTTTCAAATCTGTACTTTAAATGAGACACGCTCAGAGCTTAAAAAGAGGCAGGAAATTGGCCGTGGGTTGCGGCTGCCGGTTGATCAAGAAGGCCAGCGAGTGTTTGATGAGACGGTCAATCGATTAACTGTGATCGCAAATGAAAGTTACGAGGACTTTGCCAAGACCCTACAGAAAGAGATAGAAGATGATTTCAATATCAAGTTTGGGGTCGTGGCAAAAACCGCGTTTGTCAAGGTAGAGATCGTAGTTGATGGAGAAAAGAAAGAATTGGGGCAGGATGAGTCCGGGCAAATATGGCAGGAACTTAAAGCTCAGGGAATGATTGATGATGATGGGAAAATCCAGCCCAAGTTTAATCCGGCAGACAAAGCATTTACTCTTACCATGAGTCCGCAGTTCACTGAAATCATTCCGAAGGTCATTGATATTGTGCAGGGATGCCGGTTTACGGAGAGAATCGTTAACAAGAACGCCCGGAGGACGCTTAAATTAAATAAGCAGGTTTACCTCGATGAGGATTTCAGGAAGCTTTGGGAGCGGATTAAGCCCAAAACGACCTATTCAGTTCAATATAAGACCGCGGATCTGGTGAGTAAGGCGGTCGCGGCAATCCAGAAAATGGAGAAGATAGAGGCGGTAAAGATTAATTATCATAAAGCGGGTCTCGAGATCAGTCAGAAGGGTATCGCAACCAAGGAACTGCGTGTTCAGGAGACAGCCGCTTCTTATGGTAAGACAAAGTTGCCGGATATTCTGGCGTATTTGCAGAGGGAAACTGAATTAACGCGGGCGACGCTGGTGAAGATTCTTATCGATTCTGGGCGGTTGGATGAATTTTTCGTTAATCCACAGAAATATATGGATTTTGTGGCGAGGATCATCAAACGTGAACTCCATCGGCTTATTATCGATGGGATTAAATACGAGAAGATTGATGGTCAAGAATACGAAATGCGCCTTTTCGAGCAAGAAGAGGTTATTCGGTATTTAAACAATCTGGTGGACGTTGGCAAGTCGATCTATGATGCAGTTGAGTTTGATTCTGACGTTGAGCGGCGCTTCGCGCAGGCGTTAGATAGTCGCGAGGATATTAAATTGTTTGTTAAGTTGCCGGACTGGTTTAAAGTAACCACGCCGCTGGGGACATATAATCCGGACTGGGCGATCGTTAAGCAGGGTGATCAAACGCTGTATTTAGTGAGAGAGACCAAGGCATTCGTTGACTTCGCCAAGCTTCGCATGGAAGAGGCGGACAAAGTCCAATGCGGTAAAAAACATTTTGAAGAATTGGGAGTTGATTTCAAGCTTGTCAGTAATGCCAAAGAAGTTTAAGAGGGTGGTATTGTGGATGACCCATTAGATGAGTTTATGGAATACGATTTCACCATGGGCGCGGATGTCGTGAAATGCCCGCATTGCGGAGCAGACGTGTCGCGTAGCTTGTTTTTCGATAATGAAGTCGAATGTCCGGAGTGCGGAAAGAAGTTCCGGAAGGATGGAAGCAAAAATACTTGAAAGATAAACGAGGAGAGCTGAAAAATGTCGTTTTATGAATACTGGATAGGCAAAGATATAAATTTAAAACAGCTTTGGGATGATTACGAGCGGGGTACCGGGTATATGGATAAATATAAGGCTACGCAAGTTCATTTAATACAGTTTACTTTTAAGGAACAACCGGCTCGTTTGCCATTATTTAATCTTGAAGCCGTATTAAAAACAATGAAAGCGTATTTTCATGAAATGAAGGTCCTTTCCTTGAGTCAGGAAGAATATAACGAAGCGGGACCTTTATTTGTGTATGAAATAAACAGAGGTTCGGCTATATGGTCATTCCTTGGAAGTTTAAGACATCTGGTATTGTTCGGTACTACCTTAGCAGATGAACAATTAAAAAACTTGATGCTTGATAATAAGATTAAGGGGCTGGATATTCTAGACAAAAAATTAGGAATTCTTAAGAAATATTTTGGCGATTCAGTTAATTCTACGGATTTTCATAATTTTTTATCAGCTAATAAACAGGAAGACTTGCAGGTAGCGGTAAATAAATTATTGTCTCAAGGTATTGAGAAAGTAGAAATATCCCAAGAGCCATTTGCCGGAGATATTGATAAAACCAAAAAAAGTTTGATAGATATTAAAAAAGAACTTCAGAAGTAAAAATTGTTTACAGTAACTTTTTCATGATAGGTGCGCAAGATGCTTTCTTTGTTTAAAATACAACGAAAAAGAATATTTTGGCAGTTCCGCTATTGTATAACGACGATGCGTTTCTTTGTGAATAGACTATTTTTTAGATTATCCGAGCAGAAAAGGTCTATTAGGGAACATTTTTCTATTGCGAAAGAGCTATTAATGCTCGTAATGAAGACGATAATTCTTTCAGTTGTAATTGTGCTTGTGTTCAAATGGTTAGAATATTTCCTTGTCACTTATACAGGTATATCAAATAGTCATTTTTTAAAAGTTTTGCAGGAAAAATTCGCAAGCAATTCTTCTGTTGCTATAACGTTATTCTCTATAATTGCTTCTGTATCAGGGCTTTTTCTTGGCCTTTATTTTACGGCGATAAGTGTTGTTAGTTCAACATATGCCCGTTTTCCCGATACTATCCGGAATTTATTATTAAGAGAAAAAGTTGGTAATTTTTACATCAATATATTGTCTATCACAACTGTGTTATCGATTTTATTAATTGCGCATAAGGTTTTCTGGAGTGAGCCGGGAATAATACTCAGCTTATTTGTTTTACTATTAGGATGTTTTGGAATTTTTTGTTTTGGCTTACTTGGCATGAGAGCTTTTTTCTTCTTTGATCCATCAAGTTTCTGCGATGCATTATTCCAAGATATAATTAAACATGTAAGATTAGCAACAATTTCTGGTTTCAAATGCTTTGACCAAAATTTTCAAGCCCATTACCAAAGAATAGCAGCTCAAAAGATCAAGACTTTAAGAGCGCTTGTTGAAATATGTATAAATGAAAAACATCTCCAAGAATCTTCTTTATTGCCTGTGTTAATCAAAACAATAAGGTTATTGGAAGTTTATCAGGTTGAGCGGTCGAAAATACCATCTGATAGTAGGTGGTACAGTCGTACGCCCGTTCATAAGAATTGGTTTCTTTCTGATTCGTCATCTTTTGTTCTTGCCATGGAAAGCCATTCGTTTATACAACCCGATATGGTGCCTAATACTTATTGGTTTGAAGATGAAATTGCAGACATATTCGAATATTCATTAAGAAATATGCTGTCTCAGAAAAATATTCAGCTAGCCTCTGATTTTTTAAATTCACTATATGGCTATTTTGAAAAAGTTGGTTATGATCTTGAGATCCAAAATAATATTAGATTCATTAACAAGTTGATGCCTGTTTTGGATAACTATTTTTACAGTCTATCTCCGGATAATGAAAAGATTGAACAATATGAAGATGCTCAGATTGGGTTGCTTGAGGTATGGAGTGTAGGTATTATGTCTGCGCCGCTTGGATTTTATAAGCTATCAAGAGAACTAAAGAGAGAAGATATTACTAATCGCATTAAACGCATCTGCTGGATAAATACATCAAGTTTATATAAAAATGGTTTCCCATCCCCCTTGTTATCTCGTCTTGAATATTTGCAAAAAAGATTGAAATTTGAGTATTCCGTGGAAGGCAAAACGATAACACCGACTTGTTATAAACGGCAATTAATAATCGTCCGCTATCTTGATGTATTAAAGCAGAACCTGGATAAATTATTGGAATCCTTAGAGTCAATTTTTATAGCAAAAAGTAATGCACTTATTGGAAAAAGACTTTTTATGCTGGCGGCTTTGTTTTCAAAAAGGGGTCTTGAAACGTGTAGCAAAATGCGCGCTAATTTTTCATATTTAGAGAAGACAGTTAATGCAATAGCTGAAAAGGAATTAGTCGAAAAAGACATCCCTTGTTCTAAGATAGATTGGGATGGCGTCAGAAATAAGATAAATGAAGCCTACGATAAATTAATAGAGATCCAAGGAAAGTGCTTGCCGACTTTATCCATCATTAAGAGACCCAAAAATTGGCCGGATGTTTTCGGACAAACTTATAATACTATATGTCACGAAACATACAGATCGCTATTTGAAAAAGACCAAAATAAATTCTCTATGTTATTTCCTTTATTATTTTTCGGAGCGATTGTGGCATCAGAAAATCTTAGGACTGAGTTGAGCGATCGAGATGTTGAGGTGATTGTTTCTATAATGTCAGAGCCTTTGTTGGATTTGTTAAACTTAAGCGGATACGCTAAAATCTATTCGGAGCTATACAATGAGCCAAAATTATGGCAAGACTGTTCTTCTGTTTGGGATGCATATTTTAAAAAGCAAGAAAATAAGAAACCATTGCTGGAAAAACTTATAGGCTTGCAGGAATATAGAAAAAGTAAATTCCAGATATTTCCAAGAGATACATTGCGTACAAACTGGGATTTAATGCTTCAACGCAAATTGAGAGAAATGAACTTAATAGATGACATGCTTGGATCCTCTCCAAGGAGAGATCAAAAGAATAAACATACAAGTGCGCTTATAAGAGCTTTGTGCCATGGCAGATATATTCATACATCTGCCGACGAAGTATTTATATTAACCTATCTTTTAAAACAACCCGAGGCTGTTGATATAAAATACCAAGATCGTTTTGCTTTAAATAAAAGTATAGAGGATGAAGAAAACAATAAGGAACAAGGTCAAGATAATGGCTAATACACGGTATAGAGATACAGAATATACTTCTCAAAAATCGACACGATTTTATGTGAGCAGTGATACGAAACGAAATGAACTGCAACCGGCTATGTATACACATATGTTTATAGAGGATCTGCATCTTGGCATTATGCCTATAGGCTGGCGACCAGAAAGATATAAATTTCAATGTACGTTAGAACCTAGTTCAGATGAGGTAGAAAAATTAATTATTAATGGTTTGCCGACAAGCCATGCTACACCCTATTATTTTACAGAGTCGATATGTGAATTTGTAGAAGAGGCTACACATTTACTTTCTTATTATGGGAAAGCATATTATGAGATTGCGTACGTGTATGAAGACGATAAGAAAGCTAAAATAAAAGGGTTCCAGCTCATTAACATTTCGAATAATAATATCAAGGACACACTTGGATTTTACTGGCAATATATTCCAAAAGAAGTTTTAGAGTACCGGAAACGTGAAAGAGTCTTTATTTCACAAGATGAGGACGATAAGGAAACAGAAAGAAGATTTATTTGGTTGCCGAAGAAATCTATATTTACCCTGAACTTTCCGCGACAATTAGGCGGAAAGAGGCAATTAAAAAATATCTTATCGGGCCTTAGATGGGCTAGCCAGGAAACCGTTCCAAAGTTTTACATGAAAGACATGGAAGTTCAAAAACAGCCTAAAGGTTACGATTTCTCAACTTATAGGGATAACCAGGATATATTTGTTTTAAAATTAACGCGACGCTTAGGATGGCCAGCAAGAAGCCTGTCCTCTGATAAACTGTTAGAATTTTATACTCTTTACAGGTATTTAAAATTTGCACGTACTCAGGCTGTCTTGCGGGAATATATTATTAACAAATTGAATACATTGTTATGCAAATTAGGAAAGACGATCGGATTTAAGGCTAAAATAGTAATATCTAATTGTATTTCCTCTGAGCAATTAGAGAAATCTATGAATGACCTTATTGATGGTAAGTTACAGTTTTCGGAAGTGGTAAAACTTACTCGGATAAGCTAGTTATATTTTGATTTTAGGAATAAAAATTATGGGTGGTAGAAGTACATCGGACAATTTTAAGAGACGATTCGGGAATCCGCCGCGGATTGTGTTAGAGTTTGAAGCGAAGAAGGCATCTTTTGTCGAAGATGCGGACAGAAGCAAAAAACTGGCGGAGGCAACTATCGGTATTTTACGTGGCGTTCTCGGCCGGGAGTCGACTCAGGACGAGCTTATCGGCAAAAAAGATATTGCGCGGCATTTAAAGAAGGGGCAGACATGATGAAATGTCTGCATTGATGGCCAATGTGGCATGCAGTTTATTTTTAGCTGATATGGAGTTTTTGTGAAAAAGATTGATCTACATATTCATACAGTTCCGGGTATCAGTGATGGCGAGTTTGTTTTTTGTCTTGATGCGTTCAAGAGGTATGTTTCAGAGACAGGGCTGGATGCTGTAGCTGTGACCAACCACAATATATTCGATGCGGCGCAGTTTAGAACAATTAAGGAAACATTGGGCATAACTGTCTTCCCCGGTATGGAGGTTGATCTGGAGAGAGGACATCTTTTGATAATCAGCGACGGATCGAACTTGGAAGACTTTGAATCCCGGGCAAGTTTAGTGTCTCAGAAGATTACCAAAATCGGAGACGTTATATCGGTTGAGGAGATGGAAAAGATATTTGGCGACCTCAAAAGTTACTTGATAATACCGCACTACGATAAAGAGCCATCAATACCTGGTCAAACGATAGAGAAAATTAAGCCATATATCTCCGCAGGGGAGGTTGATAGCACAAAAAAGTTCATTCGAGCCATAAAAGACGATGCGAAATTAACCCCTGTATTGTTCAGTGATATAAGAATTAGCAATGATCTTACAGATCTGCCAACAAGACAAACTTTTGTTGACTGTGGAGATTTGACGCTTGACGCGATTAAATCATGTCTGCGAGACAAGGCAAAAGTTACGCTATCTGAGAAAGATGGCAACAAATTATGGCAAATATTTCCAGACGGGCAGAAATTGTCGACAGGACTGAATATCCTCCTTGGAGAGCGCTCGACAGGGAAGACCTATACGCTTAACAAAATAAGCAGTACTGTGGGGAATGTAAAGTACATAAAACAATTTTCGTTAGTTCAACAAGATGAAGAAGCCTATGAGCGCGAATTCAAAAATGATATACAAAGAAAACGCAGTAATTTCGTAGATGAATATTTGTCCGGGCTGAAAAACGTCCTTGACAGTATTATGAGTATCGATTTGGTCGTAAATAACCGACAGATTGAAGAATATCTTTTTACCCTCCTGAAGTCAGCTGAAGACACAGACCGGCGGGACGCTTTTTCAAAGACTGCTCTTTTTGATGAAGTGGAATTCCCGGTTGGTCAAACGCAGACCCTATGTGAATTAATCGGATCTGTTCGCCAAGTAATAGAAAACATTGAATATAAGGAAATAATTGAGAAGCACTTGGTTCCAGAATCACTCAAAAGGCTTATCTGTGAGTTGATTAAACTGCTCTGGGATAAGGCGCTTGAAAATAAGAAGAAGAAACTCGTGAATGAAGTGGTGAAGGATATCAAGCAACACCTAAATCTGCGCACGTCAGCAATTCAGGTGAAAGACGTAGATTTGTATAAAGTTAGCATGGATATAAAACGGGTCGAGAGATTCACGGAGATAATAAATTTTCTTAAGAGAGAGGCCGTGGTATTCGAGGAAAGTATTCAAGGGTTCCGTGTAGAAGCCAAAAAAGAACCATTTGCTGGGCCCGGCGAGATAAAGGAAGTAAGCCATGTGAAGACCGCCTTTAGTGACGCCTTTAAAAAATATGAAGACCCATACAAATATCTACGGGCATTGCTATCCAATGAGAGCCTAACGCGGTCAGAGTTATACAAGCTCTTTGTAAAAATTGGCTACAGAATATTAAACAAAGACGGATTCGAGGTTTCCGGTGGAGAAAGATCCGAATTTAGACTTGTACAGGAGATAATGGATGCGCAGAACTACGACGTGCTTTTAATTGATGAGCCCGAATCTTCTTTTGATAACCTTTTTCTAAAGAGCGATGTAAACCAGATACTAAAGGAAATCTCAGAGTCGATGCCGGTGGTTGTAGTTACCCACAATAGTACAGTTGGTGCCTCTGTTGGTGCAAATTATCTGCTGTTTGCAAACAAGGGTCAACAAGACGGCAAGGTGGTTTACAGGATTTTTTCTGGATACCCTACAGATAAGAATCTGTTTTCTGCAGACGGGAAATCGATAAGTAGTCATGGAATTGTAATGGATTCACTTGAGGCTGGCATAGATGCATATGACAGCAGGAGGCAGGGATATGAAGCTATTAAGCATTGAAAATAACTTGGGACTTTATCTTGGTGAAACGGGTCAATACAAACCTGTGGACAAAATTACGAAAGAAGATCTCCTAAGACTTGTGAATTTAACACTTCGAGAGGATGTCGAGTTTGACGTATATGACGAAAATGCAATAAAAAACCAAGCACACCAAATTGTTTATAAGAGCGTGTTTGAAAAACTGCGTGGCCTTAAAGATCGAAAAAAGGAATTTGTGGATGAGTCAGAGAGATTGTATCTGAAAGAATACGAGAGGTATCGGGAAGATTCATCAAAAAAGAAGGTCTAAAACGTAGTATAGGGTCTTTTCACTAAGTCTGCATTACTGAAACCGTAAAGTATTTAAACTTAATAGCGCTACCAATCCCACCGAAATATTCCAACCATGTTATTCTCTTCAATTGGTAGTTATAGATGGTAGAATTTTCTTAATTCTTTGGCTGCCAATGATGCCTTAAGTAAGTTCTGAATAATTTTAACAAAATCCTTTTTTTGTTCTTCTGGAACATTAGGCATGCCATCTTGGATATTGCCAACAGCCAACAAAGCTTTGTGAAGATAATTTTTTATGGTATGGTTAATGCATTGTAATGCCTCACCTATGCTGTTAGCTTCGGTAAGCCGTTTTATCTCATCAAAAACCTTCTTATCCCCATCGTCCAAATTTATATTGTTAAAGTCAATCTCTTCCACAGTTCACCCCTGTTTTTGAAAATCTGTCAAGATAATTTTTAATCTTTTTTTAAAAATTCCAAATGTGCGAAAGTGCTACATTATTAAAGTCCCGTTTACATAGGGAATGTGCGTTTTCGCTCAAAAAGTGCTTTCTTTGTAGCATTATCGCACATAGGCATTTTTTGCCACTTTTATCTGAACCGGCTTAAGCCAAAAACCCATGTTATACTATGTTAGATTTTAAAGAGCAGTTCTTTTGATATAGAGCTTTTTCATCCAGCGGTCAAGGCACCAACGCGTAATGTTTAATGTCTCTGCTGTTTTCTCTAGGTGCCAGTCACTGCGCCTTAGGGCTTTAAAAATAAGTTCTTTGGCAGCTTGATACAAGGTTTTTCTTAAATCAAGGCCTTTTATCCTTAAGGTGGTTATCTCGATGTCATCAATTGCGCGTTTAATATATTCTTTCACCTTGTGGTAATCGCAGGGTTTTTCAAACGCAGCATAAGCGCCTAAGCGGATGAGTTCATCGCGGTTATATTCATCCAAGTAGGCCGAGATAATAATTACATGAATATCAGGGAAATTCTTTTTTATAAGCTGGAGAAGCTCAGTACCGCTTAAGTTGGGCATCCTAACATCTAAGAGCACCACATCGTAATATTTGTTTTTCTTGCTAAGAGAAGGAATCACCTGGGTGCTATCGGTGCAGATATCTACTTCAATATCTATCTCTTTCTCATGCTCGAGGCAATGTCTAGCATCCTCAGCGAGCATTTTGTCATCATCAACTATGAGAATGCCATATTTTGGTTTCATTGAGGCTCCTTTAAAGACAAAAAGCCCCATTCGAATCGGCTTAGCCGAAGAATGGGGCATAAAGAAAAAAAGTTTAACTTCGGCAACTGACTACCTTATCCCGGTCTTATACCGGAATTTAGGCTCTATAGCTTTGCGCCCCATTCTTTCGAATGGTTTGCTATTGTCGTCTTAAACTTTTATTCGGACCTATTTCTATTTAAAGTATACCATATAATGTGCGGAATAACAACGTTATGTAGCAAAACCGCACATTAGGTAACGTTAAGCAGAATAAGAACTTGTGAAAAAAATATAAATAATAAATGAATAGACTGTATAAATATCTGTTTTCTTTGGTTAAAAGCCATTTTTATGGTACGGTTAATATAACCTTTAAGAATGGGTTGCCGATAACAATAAAAGAGGAAAGGTCCATAGATACCACTCCCTTTAAAGACGAAATCAAGGAAAAGCTGGGAGATGAATGGCTTGAAAGGAATAATTAATTTAATCAGCTATTTACACAGGACTCACAAAAAATCTTGACAAGATGAAATTATAGTGTAAAATCATTTTGTCAGTTAAAAATTAGGAGAAGCTAGAAACAAACAGCCTTATTAGAAGAACTAAAGGGCTGGTTTCGCGAGTCAAACTCGTGAGGCCAGCCCTTTTTATTTTGCCATTTTTCTATGACACAAACTATTGTTAAAACTAAGGAGGGTTATACAAAAATCCCTAATAACATCTTACGGGCAATTTACAGGTCGCCTTTTAACGGTACCGAGATCCGGGTTATTTTTTTTGTAATCAGAATGACCAGCGGCTGGCATAAGGAGAATAAGCTCCTTAGCTACGGCTATATCGCAAAAGAGGCAAACCTCAATAAGCGTAATGTCAGGAGGGCAATCAACTTGCTTACCCAGTCTAAGATCATCATAAAGAGCAAGGACGGCCGTAAAAACAAACTCGCTTTAAATCAAAATCCTGCAACTTGGGAACTGTGCAAAACTCAAAAAATCAAGGGGGCTAAATATCCCTATATAAGGGGTGAGTTGGCCCCCAAAGATAGGGGCGAATTTACCCCTGTAAAGAATTAAAGAAAATATATAAAAAAATAGTAGTAAAGAAATGGGGCTGTGAATTCTGTGGATAACTCATTTGGTAATGAAAAAAAATTAGAAGAAAAGTCGGAAAAGGATTATTCGGAATATCGTTTTAAAAGGCTCTTAGAAATTCTTCTTGAGGCTGATTTGAAACGGCTAAATGAACTCTGTCAAAGCGAGAAGAGTGATAAGATGCCTCATAGCTTAAAAAATAAGTTGACTGATAGCGTATAATGATGTAAAATAACTCTATTATGAGATACGCTATAAAGAAGATTGGTAAATTAAAGGTTTATTCAGTTACTGAGACAGCTAAAATATTAGGTGTCAGCCGTCAGGGCATTTATCACTGGTTAAAAAAGGGATGGGTTAAAGTTAAACGCGATTTCCGCAATCTTCCTGTTTTTACAGAAGAAGATATTAAAAAAATAAATGAATGGCGTAATACATTAAGAGCTGCTAAATAACAATAAGCCTTTTGGGGTATAAATGAAAGTAGCAATCTATATACGCGTGAGTACGGAGGAACAAGCAAGAGAGGGGTTTTCTATGGAAGTGCAGCGTGAGTATCTTTTAGACCATGCTAAGCGCTTAGGTTGGGAAGTCTACAAAATTTATTCTGATGACGAAAGCGGGTATGTTCTAGAGAGGCCTGCTTTAAAAGAAATGTTCCAAGATGCAAGGGCCAAGAAATTTGAATTAATCATTACCTACAAACTTGACCGCTTTAGCAGAAAGTTAAAAGACCTGTTAAATATAGTGGATGAATTGGAAGGCTATGGAGTTGCATATAAATCCGCTACCGAGCCTTTTGACACTACGACAAGCGCTGGGAAGCTAATGTTTCAACAGTTAGGGAGTTTTGCGGAATTTGAAAGAAACAGAATAAAAGAAAGAGTTTTCCCTGGAATGATTAAAGGCGTCCAGCAAGGTAATTGGCAGGGGGCAAGGTATGCTCCTTACGGTTACCATTACAATAAGGAAAAGAAATTACTTGAGGTGGTTCCTGAAGAAACGGATATTGTGAAGTTAATTTATATGATGTACCTTTCTAATAAGACTACGGGCCAGATTACGGAATATTTATATCTTAAAGGATACAAAACAAGATCTGGAGGGAAATTTAATTCTGCGCTTGTATGCAAAATGCTTAAAAATCAAATTTATTTAGGAAAACTGATATGGAATCAGCATCATTATGATACAAAACAGCATACTAATACCCGAGTTGGTTACAAATATGTTAGAAACGACCCATCGCAAATCGTAGTTGCTCAAGGTAGACACCAACCAATAATCTGTCAGGAAGACTTTGATTTAGTGCAGAAAAAATTAAGAGCGAATCGAAAAGGAGTATTGCATAGGCGCAATGTTTTTGAATATCCGCTTACCGGTATACTCTATTGTGCAAAATGCGGATACAGATATCAAGGAACATCCAGCATTTCCAATCATAGAACAAAGAAAAGAAAGCGCTGGTATAAGTGCTCTTGTATGGGGACCTACCACATAAAATGCGATAATCCAAGCGTGAAGGCGGAAGACATTGAGCCAAAAGTTTTTGATATAGTTAAGAAAGTACTCGCTCATAGAGATATGGTTAATGGACGTCTCGATGCCTTGGTCAAGGCTAATATATATCATAATAATGTTGATGTGCGCCAGGAATTAGATAAACTAAATGAATTGCTCAATGGCAATCTTACTAAGCAAAGTAAGATTAATGATGCCTATATGGATAATCTTATTGGCATCGAGATCTATAAAGACAAAGTATCATTGCTAAGGGAAGAGGAGAAGCAGATTAAAGCTGAGATTGGAAAGTGTAAAATAAGGCTTGTAGAAAAAGAACAATCAGAGGCATATCTTAGAACTCTTAAATTGGCCATTGACAACTTCGATGAGACCAAAAAAAAGATTGATATAGTGGAGAAGAAAGAGACGGTAAAACTTATATTCAAGTCCGTAGAAATCAACGGTAGTGCGATAGCGTCAGTCCGCTTATACCCACCATTTCAGCAAATGTATGAGGAGGTGTTAAAAGAGTGCAACACATTGAAAAACCAGGAGATAGCAACAAAAACACAGACAGACCGAGAAGTGTGTATATTGCAACCTACGGTTGTCAAATGAATGTACGGGATTCCGAAGTGATCTGCGGTTTATTGAGGGATGCGGGTTATGAAGTTTGCGCTTCTGATAAAGATGCCGGTATCATTATATTTAATACCTGTTCCGTGCGCCAGCATGCTGAAGACAGGGTATGGAGCCTGATCGGAAGTTATAAAGGCTCAAAGATTATTGGTTTGGTAGGGTGCATGGCCCAGAATTATAAAGAACGCGCGTTTCAGCGCGATGCGCATATCAGTTTTGTAGTCGGGCCGCAGGACATCCATAAGATCCCCGGGATATTGGATAAGTTTGCTGCCGGTGATCT
>Ga0265297_10001109_pt1 | contig 66625 bp, 53 predicted proteins | sample Munlanlwell13791_FD_192502 | JGI IMG/M metagenome (GOLD analysis project Ga0265297, IMG submission 192502) | Leachate microbial communities from a municipal landfill in Southern Ontario, Canada - Leachate well 137-91 | ecosystem: Engineered > Solid waste > Landfill > Unclassified | place... | reverse complement strand
CGTCAACAGATGCAAAAGAAGTATGCCTTCTTTTGGAAGAATCAAAGGGTGAGATCCTTACCAGTCTATGGATCCCTTTTTCCGATTTTAAAAGTCCGTATGCATTTCTCCCGGTAACTGTAAAAGTGATATTCTTTATACCCGCCTCTTCACCTGCCTGATAGTCATTGACAATATAAGAAAATCCTCTTTTATCGATCCAGCGTGTATACATCCGGAACAGCATCTCCGCCCAATCCTGTGATTCTGTCCCACCTGCTCCGGGATGAATATTGACTACCGAAGGATAAGAATCATATTTACCGCTCAAAATTACTTTTTCTTCCAGATCATCAAGTGAATTCTCTATGTCGGTAAGATTTTCTGCCAGCTCTTTTTCAAGACTTCTGTCTTCCTCGCTTTTAAGTATTTCCAGCGCTAACCTGCTGTCCTCTATTTTCTCCTCTAAATTTTTAATATCAGTAATTGTTTCTTTAAGTTCCGAAATCTCCCGGATTATCTTCTGAGCTTTGTCGTGATCTTCCCAGAATTTTTCTGATAGAGTCTTACTCTCAAGGTCCTTAAGACTTTTTGTTTTATTATCTATTTCAAAGACAGTCCCTTAAAAAAACGAGTTTTTTCAGTAATTTATCCAATCTTGTATCATAATCCTCTAACATCGAACCCTCCCGGTTTATTATTCATATTAAAGTTATTTACCGCAGCATTTCTTATACTTTTTCCCGCTTCCGCATGGGCAGGGAGCATTTCTTCCGATTTTTTTTACAGTTTCTGTCCTCGTATTTAAAGTTTGGACAGTAGATTTCACCGGACCAGTAGCCAGTATATTCGTCACTTCCTGTCCCCTTACAACATTTTGTTTGTCATGTTCTCTTTGTTTTTCCTGTTCTTCTCTGGTAACTATCTTTACATTATATAATAATCTTACCGTATCAAATTTTATTTCCTCTATGAGTTCCTTAAAAAAATTAAATGCTTCGCGTTTATACTCGACAAGAGGATCCATTTGACCGATAGATCTGAGACTTATACCTTCCTTTAGATAATCCATTTCCAGCAGATGGCCTCTCCACATATTATCGATAACGTTCAACATCACTATTTTTTCAAGTTTTCTTATAACAGGAGAGGAATAATTTTTTTCTCTTTCCTCGTAGATCTGGTAGGCTCTTTCTGTCAATTTTTCCTTTAAAACACCTATACCCAATTTATCTCTGCCAAGTTTCTTCTTATCTATGACATCGGCTATTATATCAGTGGAAAATATAGGATTCATATAATTGGACAATGCGTCAAAATCCCAATTCTCAGGGTAATCTCCCGGATTTATATGAATATCAATACCTTTTACCGCTATATCTTTTATCATATCCAGAGCCATAGGCTTTAAGTTCTCCCCTTCCAGAATATTTTTTCTTCTGGTGTAGATTATTTCCCTCTGTTTGTTCATAACGTCATCATATTCAAGTACATGTTTTCTTATTTCGAAATTTCTCGCTTCGACCTGCCTCTGAGCGTTTTCGATTGCCCTGTTTATCATGGGGTGCTGTATCGGTATATCATTTGGAAAATTAAATGTTTCCATGACCCTGTAAATTCTTTCTGACCCAAAAAGCCTTAGCAGATCATCTTCGGTACTGAGGTAAAACTGGCTGGATCCTATATCTCCCTGACGGCCGCCTCTGCCCCTTAGCTGATTATCGATTCTTCTGCTTTCATGCCTTTCAGTCCCCAGCACATGAAGACCGTCAAGACCTACCACTCCTTCGCCAAGAACTATATCGGTACCTCTTCCCGCCATATTTGTTGCGATTGTAACTGCATTTTTTTGTCCGGCCTTCGCTATGATCTCGGCTTCTTTTTCATGATATTTTGCATTCAAAACTTCATGGGGTATGCCTCTCCTTTTTAGCATACCGCTCAACCTTTCGGATTTTTCAATTGATATGGTCCCCACAAGTACAGGCTGACCTCTTTCATATCTGCCGGCTATATCTTCCACTACCTTATCGAATTTGGCATTTTCGGTCTTATAAATCAAATCAGGAAGATCCTTCCTTATCATTGGTCTATTAGTAGGTATCTCCACAGTTTGAAGATTATAAATACGTCTGAACTCTTCTGCTTCAGTTAATGCGGTACCGGTCATTCCCGCCAGTTTCTCATACATTCTAAAATAATTTTGAATAGTAATTGTAGCAAGCGTCTGGTTTTCATCCTTGATTTTCACTCTTTCCTTGGCCTCTATAGCCTGATGAAGACCTTCGCTGTATCTTCTGCCCGGCATTAATCTTCCGGTAAATTCGTCAACAATGATTATCTGGCCATCTTTTAACATATAATCCACATCTTTTTTAAATAGATGATAGGCTTTTAGAGATTGATTTAATGCATGTATGTATAAATAATTAGAGGGGTCGTACAAGTTTTCTATACCCATTATCCCTTCTACTCTCTCAACACCCATTTCCGTAATTGCCGCTGTCCTTAATTTTTCGTCTATTTCGAAATCCTTATCTATCTCAAGTTGTGGCACTATCTGCGCAAATTTTTTGTAAATCTCAGTGGTCCCATATGCAATTCCGGAAATAATAAGAGGAGTTCTGGCTTCATCTATAAGAATACTGTCAACTTCATCAACAATGGCATAATGGTGGCCATTCTGTACCATATTTTCTTTATTCATCACCATATTATCTCTCAAATAATCAAATCCGAACTCATTATTGGTACCATACACTACATCGGAGCGATATTGTTCTTTCTTTTCCGAGTTGGGTGTCTCATGCCGGATAAGGCCCACCTTTAGCCCCAGAAATTTATAAACAACACCCATCCATTCACTATCTCTCTTTGCCAGATACTCGTTTACCGTCACCAGATGCGTACTTTTTCCGGTAAAGGAATTCAAATATACAGGAAGTGTTGCTACAAGGGTTTTCCCTTCACCTGTTTTCATTTCTGCAATTTTCCCTTCAAAAAGAACAATACCGCCCTGTATCTGGACATCAAAATGGCGCATATTAATGGTTCTTTTTGCTGCTTCTCTTACTACTGCAAAAGCTTCCGGCATCAGCTGATCCAGTTTTTCTCCCTTCTCATGCCTCTGTTTGAATTCCTCTGTCTTTGCAGCCAGCCGATCGTCTGTAAGTGCACCTATGTCTTTCTCAAGATTATTTACTGCACTTAAACTTTCTTCATATCGTTTTACTATCTTACCCTGACCGACTTTAAGAATATTTCCAATTTTTCCAAACATTTACTTCACCTTCATCATTTTAATCCCATTATAGAGTAGGTTCTATCAAACCATATTTTTTATCTTTTCTCCGGTATACTACCGCAGTTCTGCCTGTCTCGGAATTTATGAAAACAAAAAAATCATGACCAAGCAGCTCCATTTGCAATATTGCCTCCTCCGGCAGTACCGGTTTCAAAATAAAAGTTTTTGTCTTTACTATCGATTCATCGACTTCGTCTTCGGCAACTTCGAATCCTTCCCCCGTAAGTCCGGTATCACTCTGGCTGCTGCTCTTCCTTCCCCTGTCTATCAACTTGTCTCTGTATTTTCTCACCTGTCTCTCTAATTTACTATTGACTTTATCTATTGCTTCGAAGGCATCGGTTCCCGAATCAGTTGCCCTTATAACGGCACCTGCCGTAAAAACAGTGACTTCAACAAGATTATTTAAATTAATCCTGGGATTTTTCTCATAAGTAAATTTTATTTCCAGTTTTATTACTTTATCCAAAATCTTAACTATTTTATCTTTGATTTTCCTTTCCGCATAATTCCGGATTTTTTCATCCAGCTCAATATTTTTACTTTTAATAATAAACTCCATCCTTTTCCCCCTGGTCCCTGGACCTAATTAAAAAATTAATGTTATAAATGTCCTGATTTGCTTAAAATATATTACTTTACGAATCACTTTATTACCACAACCTTTTTGGCTATGCCGCCTCTCTCGTCTTTTTCAAACTTGAATTCTACTCTCTGACCTTTTTTTAATGTTTTGAATCCATCAGACTCTATGGAAGAATATTTTACGAATATTTCTCCGGCTCCTTTGGATTCTGTTTCTATAAAACCAAATCCATTCTCGGGACTGAACCATTTTACAAATCCCCTCAATTTTGACACTATGAATCCTTTCCCCTTGCAATAGTTAATAAATAAATTTTATCCGCACCTGCTCTTTTTAAAATACCGGAAATTTCCGCCAGTGTACTTCCTGTGGTCCAGACATCATCCACCAGCAGTATATTTTTGCCATAACTGAGTATGCAATTCTTAACTTTGAATGCTTCCTTTATATTATTTTTCCTTTGTATGTAATCGAGCCCCTGCTGCTTTATTATTTTTTTTATACTTAATATATTACCAGCAAATGGAATTTTAATTAATCCCGATAATGATCTGCATAATATTTCCATATGCTCACCCGGGACCGTATCCATATAATCAATTTCCTCATGTTTATAATTTATAAAATATGTCCTCTCTAAGAATCCTGCAATAATTTCTTTCAGGTCATATATCTTATTGTATTTATATTTCCTTATTATTTTTTTTATTTCTCCTTCATAAATAGTAAAGCTTCTGTGCCTGTAAAAATTAAAACCCTCATTCTTGCAAAAGCCGCACATTTTATTTCCGGAATCGATCCTGGATAACGGTTTGCCGCAATAATCACATACCTTATCATCGATTTCTTTGATTTTTGATATACACTGCCGGCAGACTAATTCAGAACCGACTTTCCCGCAAACAGCACATAGAGATGGGATAAAAATATCTTTAAGAATATTTATAAAATTTTGATTAACTTTCTGTGGTGTTTTCTGTATCAATATCAATTATCTTATCGGACATGATTTTTACACTCGGATGGATTTTTATTCCATCCTTTATAATGCTTCTGGAACCTATGACCGCTTTTTCCAGAATCGAAGCTTTATCTCTTATTTTTGTATCGTATCCTATGATTGCACCAATAAGTGAAGCATCTTTCCCTATATAGCCGCTGCCCCATTTAATACCTCTATATAAGACCGCCCTTTCATCCACAATTGTATTGTTGCCCAGAATTATAGGGCCAAAAAGTTTTGCATCTTTTTTTATTGTACAATTATCTCCCAGGCATGCCGGAGGAATAATTATCACGCCTTCCTCAATTTTACAGTTCTTCCCCATCCAGACTCCCTCTTTTATTTTTTTTCCTGGGATGCTGACTCTGACTTTACCTTCAAGTGCATCAAAATTACCCTGTTGATACTGGTCCAGACTTCCTACATCGTTCCAATATTGATTATGGCAGTAACCATAATATATAATATTTTTTTTCAATAAATCCGGAAAACAACTTTTGCCAAAATCACAAAATTGACCCCGGGGAGGTAAATAATTAAATATTTCCGGCTCGAAAACATATATTCCGCTATTTGCAAGGCTCGACTCCGCCTCACCGCTTAAAGGTTTCTCTTGGAATCCTATTATTCTTTTATCGTTATCAAGTAAAACCACACCATACTGGGATGCATCATCTACTTCAGTCAAAATAAGTGTTGCCACGCCGCCTTTATCTTTATGGAATTTTACTGCATCCGTTAAATCAATGTCAGTAAGGGCATCGCCGCTTATAACTAAAAATGTGTCTTTCCCAAAAAAATACTCGACATTTTTAACACCGCCTGCTGTTCCCAGCAGTTCTTCCTCATAGGAATAAATTATGTTTACCCCCCATTTTGATCCATCCCCAAAATAATTTTTTATATCATCAGGATACCAGTGAAGGTTGCAAATAATATCGGTAAAATTATGTTTTACAAGGAGTCTTATAATATGCTCCATTACCGGCCTGTTGACTATTGGAGCCATTGGTTTGGAAATCAAATCAGTTAGCGGCCGGAGTCTGGTTCCGAGACCTGCGGCCAGTACCATAGCTTTTTTCGTATTCATTGTCACTCTGTTACAAATTTCCTTATTTATTCATCTTTAAGAATTTTGCCAATGTTTTTTTATAAGGAGGGTAAATCAGGCCATTTTCAGTTATAATCGCGGTTATCTTATCAGCCGGTGTGACATCAAAAGCCGGATTTTCCACTGCCATAAATTCCGGTATGATAACCTTTCCCAGGATCTCTCTCACTTCTCTCTTATCTCTATATTCTATAGGGATATTATCCCCACTTTTTATTTTCATATCAATAGTCGAAATCGGAGCCGCAACATAGAATGGTATCCTGTAATATTCTGCAAGTATCGACAGGGTCAGAGTACCTATTTTATTTGCCGTATCACCGTTTGAAGCTATTCTGTCTGCACCAACCAGTATTGCATCGACATCCCCTTTTGACATAAAATATCCGGCCATATTATCGGATATAATAAAAAAGGGTATTTTTTCCTGATGAAGCTCCCAGGCAGTAAGTCTTGCTCCCTGAAGAAATGGTCTTGTCTCATCCACTATCACATTTGCTACTTTACCTTCTGCGCTTAAACTTCTTATCACCGCAAGTGCCGTTCCATAACCCGATGTCGCCAGTGCACCTGCATTGCAGTGTGTAAGAATTCTGATGTTGCCTTTTATTTCTTTGAATATCTTCTTTCCATGATGACCGATTTTCCGGTTGATCTCGAGATCCTGTTTTTCGATTTCTATCGCCTTCTCGATTAATCTTTCCTTGATTTTTCCAATTTCCAGATTTTTACTTCTGTCAAGGACCTTTCTCATCCTGTCCAGCGCCCAGAATAAATTTATTGCTGTTGGTCTTGTTCCGGATAGTAACTTTATACTCTCATCTATATGACTGATAAACTTTTCTTTATTTTTTCCTTTAAATTTCAAAGCTGCCAGCGCAATCCCATAACCGGCAGCGACTCCAATAGCAGGTGCTCCTCTTACTACCATATTTTTTATGGCTTCTGCCACATTCTCCGCAGATTTGCAGCTTATATATGTCTCTTTAAAAGGAAGACTTCTCTGATCTATTAACCTTAAAACATGTCTTTCCCATTTGAGCGTGCATACTCTGCTGCCTGCCGGATAACGGTTTATGTCCCCATCTCCCATGAACTAAGGTACTCCTCCTGCTCGGGTGTCAATGAATCTATTTTGACCCCCATGTTTTTTAGTTTGAGTTTTGCTATATTTTTGTCGATATCTTCCGGAACTGAATAAACTTTTTTAGAAAGACTGCCGCTCTTTTCAAAAATATACTTTGCGCTTAAAGCCTGATTCGCAAAACTCATATCCATCACGCTTGCCGGATGACCTTCCGCTGCACTGAGGTTCACAAGCCTTCCCTCCGCAAGAACATATAACTTTCTGCCGTCTTTCATATTATATTCTTCGACAAATGGCCTGACTTTCTTTTTGGATGTGCTATTCGCTCTCAGATAGTTTAAGTCGATTTCAGCATCGAAATGGCCGGAATTGGCTAAAATAGCCCCGTCCCTGCAATTTTTCAGGATAATCTCGCCTATCACATTTTTATTTCCCGTAACAGATAAAAAAATATCTCCTATTTTAGCCGCTTCCCTGGAATTCATCACATCGAATCCGTCCAATTTGGCTTCCAGCGCTTTAAGGGGATCTACTTCCAGTATAACCACGGAAGCACCCATACCTTTTGCCCTTGCGGCAACTCCTCTCCCGCACCAGCCATAACCGACTACCACAAATTTTTTACCCGCCAGCAGGATATTGGTTGCCCTCAGGATCCCGTCTATTGTGCTCTGTCCGGTTCCATAGCGATTATCAAAGAAGTGTTTTGTTTTGGCATCATTGACTGCAATAATCGGATAAAAAAGCACGCCTTTTTTCTCCATACTCTTGAGCCTTATGACTCCTGTTGTTGTCTCTTCTGTTCCTCCGTAAACCCTTTTAAGCAATTCTTTTCTTTTGCTGTGGATTGTTGAAATCAGGTCTGCACCGTCATCCATCGTAACACGGGGTCCAGTATCAAGGACACTATTTATATGCTGGTAATATGTCTTATTATCCTCTCCCTTTATGGCAAATACCTTGATTTTAAAATCTTTTACAAGTGAAGCCGCTACATCATCCTGGGTGCTTAAAGGGTTGGATGCGCATAGAGCCACATCAGCTCCGCCTTCTTTTAAAGCAATCATGAGATTTGCAGTTTCCGAAGTAACATGAAGACAGGCTCCTATAACCAGCTTTTTAAGAGGTTTATTTTTTGAAAAGTCCTTTTTTATTCCCTCCAGCACCGGCATCTCTTTTGCCGCCCATTCTATCTTATTCTTGCCCTCATCTGCCAGACTAATATCCTTTACATCAAAATCCATCAAAACTTTCCTTTCTATATTATTTTATTTCAATTCTGCCAGTTTGCGTTTTAGTGATTCTATTTTTTCCACCGGACCGGGATTGACCCCGTGCAGGAGTGCCAGATATACAGAGGTTATATCACCCAGATACAGAGCAGATAAAGCTTTCGCAAGCCTGGATTTACCTTCTACCGGTATTTCTATAATTTCACCTACGTTTCCCCTGATAAGATTCAGGGTCACTTCAATACGTGTCCTTATTTTCAGTGTCTCTTCTTTATCTCTAAAAACCAGGAGTATAAATTTCCCGGTAGTCTCTTTTAACCTCTCCCAGCCAACAGTCTCATTATGGTTCAATTCCGGAAACTCGTTCCACCACGAGGGAGTCTTTGAATTTTCATTGAATTCACACTTCAACCTGTAGGCAATTGCAGCCAGAAGCCCCTCCGTTCCATATACTATTGGTAAATAATCGGAAATTTTTAGAGCCAGTTTCTTTGCAGGATTGTTTTCACTGGCAATTTCCCTTCTGTAAAGGCCTGCTTTCTCTTTAATCAGATCAAGAGCTTCTTCTATATCCAGGGAGTGTATATTTACTATATCAAGATAATCCAGTGCAATATAAGCGGGAAAAAATAAATAACCAATTGCGCCTCTTGGCTGAATCCCTGAAGGTATCTTTATTATGGGTTTATCATTGCTGCGCCCAATGTCTTCAAGTTTACCGCCGGAACAAACAACAAGAACATCGCATCCCCGTTCCAGAGCTATATCCGTTGCGGAAATTGTTTCTTCCGTATTACCGGAATAACTTATAGAAATTACCAGCCATCCTCTTTTTATAAAAGAAGGCAAATTATAACCTTTTACAATCTCGACAGGTATACTTATATCATTTTTTATCAGGGCTTTGATAATATCACCGGAAAATCCGGATCCACCCATACCCAGAATAGCAATACCATTGAATTTTTTTCCTTTTATTTTGTCTAAATCAGCCCTGCCGGCAATTTCTTTTGCGTCCAGCAACTGAAGATAAAAATTTTCTTCAGCTTCAAGCATTCCATTTTTATCAATCTCTTTGATCCTGTCCTGATTATCCAGAGAATTCATAATAGGTACCTTCCTTTTTTATCTTATTTAAAATATATTTTTCTTTAAATACGGGTTTTCTAAAAAACACTGTTTATGACTTCTTTACCCAGTTCCTGTAGATATTTTATCTTTTTATCGCTTTCGCCTTCCGTATATACTCTAACTACTGATTCGGTCCCGGATGGTCTGATCATTATCCAGCTGCTGTCTTCCATAATATATTTGTAGCCATCTATAGTGATAACTTTTCCGGCACCGGCTTTCTTAAGAATACCGGGGATACCCTTCTCCAGAAGAGACTTTAAATTTGTTTTTTGTTCCGGACCAATTTTATAGTCGATTCTGTCAAAGACAAAATATCCGAATTCATTATAAATTTCTTCGAGAATCCGGTTTATGGTCATATCCGTACTGCATACAATTTCCAGAAGTCTCAGGCCCATAAGCATGCCGTCTCTTTCCGGCAAATTTCCTCCTGCCCATAAACCCCCGCTTTCTTCACCACCCATAATGACTCCGCCTTTTATTATTTGTTCTGCTATATATTTAAATCCCACTGGAGTAGTGATGAGTTCCAGATCATACCTGGCGCATATTTTATCCACTATTGAAGAAAGATTTACTGATTTTATCACTTTGCCTTTCACTTTTTTTATACTGGCGAGATACCATAGAACTATGGCATAAAGATGATGGGAGCTGATGTAGTTGCCTTCCTCGCCCAGAGCCGCGATTCTATCACCGTCACCATCCAGACAAATTGCCATCTTGTATTTTTTCTCCCTGAGGATTTGTTTGGCTTCGGCTAGATTGTCTCCGATAGGTTCCGGATTTATACCTCCGAATCCCGGATTTAAAATCGAATGCATTTCAAAAAGATTTCGGGGATCAAATGTCTCAAGAATATCTTTAAACATGCCCTGAGCCGCACCATACATGGGTTCAAGAAGCAGCCCGAAATTAAAACCCTTTATAATCTCCCTGTCTACCTGACCGAGGATGTTTTGCCGGTAACTTGATAAAAAATCTACTTTTTTGACAGCATCATCTTTTTTGCTTCCCGGATATAAAAATTCCCTGTAACGTTCGACATTTCCTGACACTTCGCTGACTTCTTTTTCGACTTCACCTATTATATCCATGGTAGCGGAACCGCCGAATGGTCCTTTGATTTTGTAACCATTGTAGTAATAAGGATTATGACTGGCAGTGATCATAATACCCAGATCGGCCTTTTTTTCAAGCACGGCATGAGAAAGAATTGGCGAAGTTATAATCCTGTCGGAAAAATAAACCCTGATACCATTACGCGCAAATACTTCTGCCGAGACACCGGCAAATTTATCGGAAAGGAACCTTGTATCATATCCCAGCACCACGCATGGTTCAAGTTCTCTTTTCACTTTTTTACGTAGATAATTACTAACACCCTGCGTAACAATTTTTACCCCATCGAAAGTAAACTCGTCAGCTATTATACCTCTCCAGCCATCGGTTCCGAATTTTATAGCGGTTTCTTTCATTTGATATAACTCCCTCCGGCAGCTAAAAATTACATTTGTTTTTTTAAATGATTGTAATCAAATTCAACCATTATCTTTACCAGTTCTTCAAAACCCACTTTCGGCTTCCAGCCAAGTTTTTCTTTAGCTTTGGAATAATCTCCTACCAGAAGGTCTACATCGGCCGGCCGTATAAATCTCTTATCGATCTTTACAAATTTCTCCCAGTCAAGATCCAGACATCGGAAAGAAGCTTCGACCCAGTCTTTTACAGAATGTGCCTCTCCGGTGCTTATGACATAATCTTCCGGTTTATCCTGCTGAAGCATCAGCCACATTGCTTCGATATAATCCAGGGCATATCCCCAGTCCCTTTTTGCATCCAGATTCCCAAGACACAGGCTGTCAACCAATCCGAGTTTTATTTTCGCTGCCCCGTAAGTTATTTTTTTAGTGACAAACTCCAGGCCCCGTCTTGGTGATTCGTGGTTAAAAAGTATACCACTGCAGGCAAACATATCATAACTTTCCCTGTAATTAACGGTCATATAATGACCATAGGCTTTTGCCACCCCGTAAGGACTGCGGGGGTAAAAAGGTGTGCTTTCGTTCTGAGGAATTTCTCTTACCTTTCCGAACATTTCAGAACTGGATGCCTGATAAAATTTAATATTTTTGTTCATATGCCGTGCCGCCTCCAGCATCCTTGTCACTCCCAGTCCCGTGAATTCGCCGGTAAGAACAGGCTGCTTCCAGGATGTTGGTACAAACGACATGGCACCAAGATTATATATTTCATCGGGACATGATTCTTTTATTGCATCAATTATGGATAACTGATCCAGAAGATCGGCCTGGACAAATTTCAATCTGTCCCTTATATGTTCTATCCTATTAAAATTCTCTACGGATGAACGTCTTACCATTCCATAAACTTCATATTTCTTGTCCAGTAAAAATTCTGCCAGGTAGGAACCATCCTGACCGGTAATTCCGGTTACCAGTGCTCTAGCCATTGTCTACCCCCTAATTTTATAAATTTAATATTCGATTCATTCAGCAGACAGATTCCATATTTATTAAGAAATCTGCCCCGGTGCAATGTTAGAATTTATATCAATCTTTACTCCGTTTTTCAATACATTATTTTTACCAATTTCGCTGTTGTCTCCGATAATAGTGTAGTCTCCAATCTTCACATTGTCACCGATTTTTACATTATTTGAAATTATTGCCTTTTTTATCCGGCATTTTTCCCCTATTTTACAGCTGCCAAAAATTATACTTTCGGATATTTCTGTTCCTCCGGATATATGACAATCATCACCTATTACTGTAACAGGCATTATCCTGGCACTGCTATCTATCTCTGTTTTTGCACCTATAACAACAGGCCCTGAAGTAAAATTATTTTCTGAATATTTAGTATCTTTCCCTATATATATATCTTTCATTACTTCTTTATAAGGAAATTTAAAATTTATCCTTTTACATAAAATATCCCGGTGTGCCATTAGATATTTCTGAGGCGTCCCGACATCGAGCCAGTAGGCATCAGAATTATAGCCAAAGACTTTATATCCTCTATCCAGAACACCGGGGAATAGCTCTTTCTCGAAAGAGTACCTTTTGCCTTCCGGTACCAGTTCCATGATATATGGTTCTATAATATATATTCCGGCATTAATCAAATTAGTGACGGCTTCACCATGTTCAGGTTTTTCGAGAAACTGTATCACTTTACTTTCTTTATCGACAGGCACCAGACCATAAGATGAAGGATCTTTGACACGGGTCAGGGCTATTGTTATATCCGCTCTTTTTTTCTTATGGAAAGCTATCATTTCTGTCAGATCGATTGAAGAAAGAATATCACCATTAAATACCATGAAACTATTACCATCCAGATATTTCTCTACATTTTTCACACCTCCGCAGGTATCCAGCGGTTCTTTTTCCTGAACCCAGGTAAACTTCATTTTATATCTGCTTCCATCTCCAAAATAGTTCCTAAAAATTTCCGGAAGGTAGCCAGTGGAAAAAATTATGTCTTTGATCTTATGGGATTTGATCCATAAGATAAAATTTTCCATAAATGGTCTGTTTACCAGGGGAAGCATCGGCTTTGGGTTCAAATAGGTAATCGGGCGCAATCTTGTTCCTTCCCCGCCAGCCAGTATTACTGCTTTCAATTTAACTCCTTTTCATATTAACATTAAATTTTTAAACCGGTTTTTCCCTCCAGTAATCAAGTGTATCCTTTAGTGACATTTCGATGGAATAACCGGGAACCCATCCGGTATGATTTTTTAATTTACTATTATCTCCATACATCGATTTAACATCGATTGCTCTTAATTTTTTTGGGTCGATCTTAACTTTAATGTCCGATCTTTTACTGAAAGATATGAGCATGTCAAGCAAATCCGAAATTTTCAATTTCCTGCCGGAACAGACGTTGTAAACCTGGCCCGCAGTACCCTTGTTAATTATAAAATAGTATGCTTTTACTGCATCCCTTACATCCAGGAAATCTCTCTCTGATTGTATATTCCCGACCCATATTTCCGGTTCCTGTTTGCCGCTTTCTATAAGGGCTATTTGCCTTGCGAAATCCGAACATACAAATCTTTCGGACTGACCCGGACCGATATGATTAAATGCCCTGCTTGTAAAGACCGGAAGTTTGTATGCACCATAATAAACAGAAGATAAAAAATCCAAGGCCGATTTACTTATGGCGTATGGATTCTGGGGAAAGATCCTGAACTGTTCATCTACTGGCTTATCCGGACTATCTGCTTCTCCATATTCTTCGGCAGTGCATGCCATAAGAATCCTGCATTCCGGGCAAAAAATCTTTAGACCCTCTAAAATATTTATTCCCCCGAAAACATTGATTCTGAAGGTCTCTACCGGATCTTCCCAGGAATAACTTACCGAGCTTTGAGCAGCAAGATGGTACACCTGATCAGGTTTGAATTTCTTGATTATACTGAAAATTTTCTCTCTGTGGGTTAGATCCGCTTCCGCAAATTCCACTCCACCGGGGAAATCATCCAGATCGAAATTTTTTACAGTCAGGTCTATTCCAAGAATTTTATTTTTGTCTTTCCCGACAAGATATGAAGTAAGATGTTTACCGGCGAATCCGGCAATACCTGTTATTAAAATTCTTAAAATAATTTATTCTCCCGGAGTACTGTTTCTAATTGTGATTATTTTAATATAAAATCTTAAATTTAAAAAACCAAAACTTTTCAAATCTCTTTATAATTTTTTAAAAAGAAGCAATATAACTTTTTTAACTATAGTCTTAATATGTATTATTTTTTGGCAGAGAAGAGACTTTTAATGATAGAAAGAAATAATCTGAATCCAAGGGCCAGAATAAGAAGCGGTATTAAAATAATTCTCCAATCTTTCCTGTAATTTTTCCAGAAAAAATAAAATACGCTTCTCTGCATCCTGAAACTCGACTTTATTTTTCCGCGCCCGCTGCTTCCTGCAATATGATGCATTATTTTGGTTTGCGGATTGTAATATACTTCCCAGTTTTTTTGCCACATCCTGTAACAAATGTCCAGGTCCTCTACATACATAAAATATCTTTCATCAAGAGTTCTGGTATCCTCCAGAGCTTCTCTCCTTATTATCATACAGGACCCTGAAACCCAGTCTACTTTTAAAGGATCGTCCCTGCCGATATCCGTAAGTTTGTATTTTTTTGAAAAAGGATTACCGGGAAATAAATCGGTCAGTATGGTATGGGCAGCAGCATTTAGAAGAGAAGGAAATCTTCTGCAAGATAGCTGAATGGTTCCGTCACTGTTTACTATTTTCGGTCCTGTTATTCCGATGTCCGGACGACCCTCCATGAAATCCACCAGATCATCCAGAGATTTTTTATATACCATGCAGTCGCTATTAAGAAGAATGATGTACTTTGAATCAGATTTTTCGATGGCTCTGTTATTTGCCGCCGCGAATCCTATATTTTTATTATTGGGTATCAGGGTCACTCCGGGATAATCTTTTTTTACTGATTCCACGGTACCGTCACTTGAAGCATTGTCGACCACTATGATCTCATAATTTGATTCGGGAGGATTTTCCAGTATGGAATTCAGGCATTCCTTCAAAAAATTCAGACTGTTATAGCTTACGATACTTATAATCAGATCTTTAATTTCTTTTTTTTCTTCCAAATCCGGCATTATCTCAGTCTCTCCATTACTTCAATCACTCCATATCCTTTTTTAAATTATTTAAGATTCTTCGATTATACAATCAACCATTTATACGCGGGCATTACTTTTATTGATTTACCATTTATTTTTATAATTTCTTCATTTTCATATGTTATAATCAAGCCTTCATTGAGTTCCAACTCTTTCATTACCTGATCCAAACTTTTAATCTCTCTTTCTCTGGTTTTTTTATTTCCAATGTCAAAACATACCTGAATGATTTCACTTATTTTATTACCTCTCTTTACTACAAAATCAACCGTGTTATTGTTTTTTGTCCTGTAATAATAGAGAGTTTCACCTCTTCTTTTTAACTCAATATACACAAGATTCTCAAGATATTTTCCCATATTATCCGAAAATGCAAAAGAAATACAATCTGCTATACCATTATCTATGCAGAATACTTTCTTGGGCGCAATAGCTTGTTGCTTAATGGAATATGAAAAAATATTTAAGATATCCACTAAAAAACTGTTCTCCAAATATTCGGTATAGTTTTTTATTGTATTGACGCTGCCTGTTTTATAGGTATTCTTAAGTTTATTATATGATATTTCACCTGTAATATTGGTAAGATAATAGAGGGCCAGTTCCCTTAAAGTTTTCATATCTTTTATCCCATACCTTGCTGCTATATCCCTGTAAATAATATCTTCATACAATCTCTGAAGTATTTCCGCATTGAAATTATATTTTAAATATTCGGGCATACCGCCGCGTTTCAAATATTCATCGAATTGTTTCTTAATCTTTACCTTTTTTTCTGTAATAAGAAGATCCTTTTTATCCAATGAATATTCTTTGAATTTTAAAAACTCTTTGAATGAAAACGGATACAAAGTTGAAAGGATATATCTTCCCGTTAATTTCGTACCCAATTCCCGACTAAGGAGTGCAGCATTTGAACCGGTCAGAACGAATTTATAATTTTTATCCATCATTCTCCGTACAAATGTTTCCCAGCCTTTAATGTTCTGGATTTCGTCAAAAAAGAAAGTCTTTTTTTCGCCGTAGAACTCGATCATCACTTCATAGAGCAGATTGAAATCTTCTATATTGAAATTGATAAGTCTTTCATCTTCAAAATTGAAATAATAAAAATCTTCTCCAAAATAAGAATCGATTATCTGTAATAGAAGAGTGGATTTGCCCACACGCCTGATTCCTGCAATAATCAGGCAATGCGGAAGTTTAAGATTGGGTGCTATTTCAGATAATAAATCCCTTTTTAATCCCTTATCTTTCCCTATAATATTTTCTCTTTGTTCCAGCACCAGAGTTTTTAGTGTTGATTTTTCCATTCAATTTATCCCTAAAGTTTTCATTTACAATGAAATAATATCATATAATGTTTTCATTGTAAATGAAATTAATTATATAAAAAATGCTAACATGATGATTATTTATCAGAGGGGATTTTCACTGAACCCGTATTGTATATTTTTATTATTAACAATATTGAAAAGAAAATTCTTGATGTATTTAGGTTTGACTTTAGCATAAAGAAAATAGCTTAGTTTTTAGGATATATATTGTAGGATTTGATACAGTTAATCTGAAGATTGGTTTTTGAGTAATAAATAAATATTAATTTTAAATTTTCATACTATTCGTTTTGTAATTAAACTATTTTTTATTATAAAGAAGTAATCTCAATCTTTTATCAAATGTTTTTTCTATCAGTTTTTTTCATGTAATCAGGAATGTCTATTGCAAAGATAATATCCTTATTATCATTCTTCATACAGAATGGAAGTTTTAAATTACTAATCAGAACTGTGAATATTATCGGAAGCGTTATGTCTAATGTTAAACTACCTGGAATATATAAATTTTCTTTTAAATTCTTAGGTTTTTTACCTGTTGAAATTATTATTTTACCTTTAGCAGTAGAAGCCGCCCATTGTTTTCCCCAATCGTAAAACTTACGTTTAGGTACTAAAAATTTTTCAATCTCATTTCTTATTCTTTCTTCATTGGATGAAATATTTTCAATGGAATGGGCACAATGATTCCTTAGTTTTTTTATAATCTGAATATCATGATAAACATCCGAATCTATCCAACCGGCGCAAAAAGCAAGATTTAATTTAGAAGAAAGCGTTTCGAATGGACCATTCGCTGAAAACAGATTTTTAAGAGCTTTTTTATTTCCTTTCGAAAACTCGTTTTGGAGTTTTACATATAGGGAATTCCAGCAAATAAAAGAGCAGAAACATATATATTTGAATCAAGAACTAACTTCAGCATGGAAGACTACTTTCTGCTTTTAAGAAATTCTAATAGCCCTTCTTCATTTTTTATTTTAAAATTTTTAGCAGTCTCCCTGTCAAATTCAAACTAATCAGACCGCTCCTTTTCTGTAATTATTTAATTATAGTTCTTAAACATTTCTGATTAATCTGTTAATCTGCCGGCTGCCGCTCGCTGCCGTCTGTTTTGATTCTATAAGCTAAATGGTCATCTAAATTGTCGTAATAAATCCAATCTCCAGCTATATTGATAAAAAGGGACATATCATCATTTATTTTTTCTTTCCCGCTGCCGTCTGTTTTAAATTTATAAATTTTAGCGTTATCATCCAGTTTCCCGTAATAAATCCAGTCTCCTAAAATGTTGATACAATATGAAGGATCATCATTTATCTTTTCCTTCCCGCTTCCGTCAGTTTTAATTTTATAAATCCCGGCGGCATCAACTCCAGGAATCGTATAATATATCCAGTCTCCCACTACATTTATATAATAAGACATATCATCATTTATCTTTTCACGCCCGCTGCCGTCTGTTTTAATCTTATAAATCCTATCGCCATCATCATTATTATTATAATAAATCCAATCTCCCGCTACACTAAATTCACCGGAATCATCATCACTTATCTTCTCAAGTCCGCTTCCGTCGGTTTTAATTTTATAAATCTTATTGCCGCTGCTAATGCTTACGAAATAAACCCAGTCTCCCATTACACTGACAAAGTCGGTTTCGTCACCATTTATAATTTCACGCTCACTGCCATCTGTTTTAACTTTATAAATCCATGCCATAGTGCTCCGGTAATAAATCCAATCCCCCACTACATTGATATAATCGGGAGTATCATCATTTATCTTTTCACGTTCGCTGCCGTTTGTTTTAATTTTATAAAATTTTCCTTCATCGTAACTATTTTGGTAATAAATCCAGTCTGCACTCAGGGTTGCTTTTCCAAAATTTCCATTATTTCCAGCACCATTACCTTCTTCTCCGGCTACTTCAGCAGGCTCTTCTTCCGAAGTTTCTTCTACAATTTCTTCCTTCATAGATTCTGATTCACCATTAGATTCTTCCACTTCCTCTTCAGGTTCTTCTAAAATTGTTTCTGATTCTTTTGCGCAGCCAATAGGAGTAATAAAAATTGCCAGTATTATCAAAGATATTAGAAATAACTTAAATGGTTTCATGTTTTCTCCTTTAATCTTTAAATAACTCGTTTATTTTATCACACCTTTTGAGTTATTGCAGGCCAGTTCTGTTTAAATGAACTCTGGAATAACTTAGAATATATCTTACTATTACACTTAAATAAGATATTGTATGTTTACGATTTTAATATGTTGTTCACATCAAGGGCGAAATCTTCAACTTTACTGATACCCTGTTTGAAGTTATCGGCTTCAAGAATCAAAGATAGAATTTTACTGCCGATTATTATTCCATCACAATAATCTTTTATCTGGCTAATCTGCTCCCTGCTTGAAAGTCCGAAGCCCAGTGCAAGTGGAAGGGAGGTTATTTTTCTTAAATTTTTTAAGAAATTAATTACTTCCGGACTTATACTGTTTCTTATTCCGGTAACTCCCTTTACCGAAATACAATAAATGAATCCCCTGCTTTTTTTTACAATAGTGTGCAGTCTTTCCCTGCCCGAAGTAAGGGAGGCAAGCATGATATTGTTGATACTTACCCTGCTGAAATAACTCTCATAGCAGATGAATTCTTCCAGCGGCAAATCAGGGATTATTAATCCATTTATCCCTGCATTTTCGGCATTTTTCAGGAACTTCTCAAGACCATAATGATAAATCGTATTGAAATAGGTCATAACGGCTATTGGAGTGTCACTGCTTTTTCTTATTTTGGTTATTGATTTAAGGACAACATCAGTATTTACTCCGTTTTCAAGAGCGATTTTTGAAGTAGTTTGAATGACCGGACCATCGGCAAGTGGATCCGAAAATGGAATACCTATTTCGATTATATCCGCACCGTTTTTATCCAGAGTCTCAAATAATTTCAAAAAACCATCCAGAGTTGGAAAACCGCAGGTTATAAACGGGATAAAAGCTTTCCTGTTGTTTTTTCTCAAATCTTCGAACACTTTTTCTATGATGCTGCTTTTATTTTTGTTCATAATGTAAATCCCACACATTTATATAAATTAAAATCGGAAACACTTCTGATTGTTATCTCCGGTTTTTGATATTTTTAAATAATTTTACTTATTTTCGATGTCTTTATCTCCGCGACCGGATAGATTTACGATAATGATTTTGTTTTTATCGAGTGTCGGCGCGAGCTTTGCCGTATAAGCCAGAGCATGGGAACTTTCATATGCGGGGATTATACCCTCGTATTCCGATAATACTCTGAATGCTTCCAGTGCCTCACTGTCAACAATATATTCATATTTGACTATTCCTTTTGCCTTCAAATATGAATGTTCAGGTCCGACTCCGGGGTAATCAAGCCCTGCCGATATTGAGTAAGCTTCTTCTATCTGACCATAATCATCCTGTAGTACATAGCTGAAGGCGCCGTGGAATATACCCTTTTTACCAAAACCCAGCGTTGCTCCGTGTTTTCTGCTTCTAATACCCTTTCCTCCGGCTTCTACCCCTATGAGTTTGATAGAGTCTGCATACTTTAGAAATGGATAAAATATCCCTATAGAATTACTGCCGCCGCCCACACAGGCAATTATATAATCGGGCAACTTTCCTTCACTATCCATTATCTGTTTTTTTGTTTCTTTGCCTATAATTGTCTGGAAATCCCTTACCATAGTGGGATATGGATGGGGACCCACCACAGAGCCCAGGACGTAATAGGTATCATCAACTCTTGAAACCCAGTAGCGGAGAGCTTCATTGACTGCGTCCTTTAATGTCTTGCTTCCGGAGGAAACTTCTACTACTTCTGCCCCCATCAGTTTCATTCTTTGTACATTAGAAGACTGTCTCTTGATATCCTTGCTTCCCATAAAAATCTTACATTTCATATCAAACAGCGCAGCTGCTGCAGCAGTTGCTACACCGTGTTGACCTGCCCCGGTCTCTGCGATTATGAATTTTTTCCCCATTTTTCGTGCAAGAAGAGTCTGGCCTATAGTGTTATTGATTTTGTGGGCACCAAGATGGCACAGATCTTCTCTTTTTAAATAAATTTTTGCTTTCCCGAATTTCTCCGAAAGTCTTTCAGCATAATATAGAGGAGTGGGTCTTCCGGCATAATTTTTTAAATAATACCCCAGTTCTTCTTTAAATTTCCTGTCCTCCTTATATTTAAAATAATTCTTTTCCAGTTCCTTTAATGCACTGACCAATATTTCCGGAACGAAACTGCCTCCGAATTCCCCGAAATATCCTTTTTTTATTGATTTTTTCAAATTATTTCTACCCTGGATTATTTTTACTTTTTTATATTTGCTTAAAAACTTTTTTACCTTTAAATTTAATTAAACCTTAATCTAAAATCTTTATTATCTATCTTAAAATGTTTACGAATCTCGCGACCTTATTCATATCCTTCTTTCCAGGATAGATTTCTAGCCCGGAAGATGTATCCACGCCAAATGGCTCGACGGTATCCACTGCCTTTTTAACGTTTTCCGGGTCGAGCCCTCCCGATAATATAACAGGGATTTTACTACAGTAATTCTTTAACATCCCCCAGTCAAGCGGTACTCCGGTTCCTCCGTAAATACCCTTCCTGTAACTGTCAAGAAGAATAAAATCCGCATAACCTTTTAATTTATCGATTTCTTCATCTAATCCATCTATCATATCTTCTTGATCTTTATTATTGTCCTTGATCCTTATCGCTTTTATGATTTTTGTCTTCCCGGATCTTGTTCTTAAATCCTCTATATAATTCTCTTCTTCATCTCCCGAAAGCTGAATATAATCCAGCCCCAATAATTTAACGCATCGGGTAATCCTTTCTATTTTCTCATTTACGAATACGCCCGCCACCGGGACTTTAATCCCCTCGCTCCGCAGCGCCATGATTATCTTTTCCGCCGTATCGGATTCAACTCTTCTGGGACTGTTTGTGGACAGCACAAATCCTATAGCATTTACTCCCAGACGGGATATTCCTGCTGCATCCTCTGAATTTGTTATTCCGCATATTTTTATCCAGACCATATCATAATCTCCAAATAAATTAGTCTATCTTTCAATTACCTGTTATTACCACTGATCTCTATATCAGATTCTCCTTTTTCAATTCCAGCTCAATCTCTTTCAATCTTTCTTCGAGACTATTACTCGCCATGAAATATTCTCCTATAAGAAATACATTTATACCTTCCGAAAAAATGTCCTTTATGTATCCTGCATCTCTAATGCCGCTCTCGCAGACAAAAATCTTATCCGAAAAATCTTTATTACTGCGGTATTCCAGAAAATCATAAATCGTTTTTTCATCAATTCTCATGGTCCTGAGATTGCGGTTGTTTATACCTATAAATTCCGCACCGGCATCCAGCACTTTGTCCAGTTCCTTTATATTGTGAACCTCAACCAGCGTATCCAATCCAAGATTTCCGGCAAGTTCATGAAGTCTCTTTAGTTTCTTTCCTCCCAGAAGCGAAGCGATAAGCAAAATACAATCCGCTTCCATAGCGGCACTTTCATAGACCTGAGCTTCGCTGAAAATAAAATCTTTTCTCAGGACCGGAAGATCGGTCTTGCTTCTGACTTTCCTAATATCTTTCGTATTACCCATGAAATATATAGGTTCCGTCAGAACCGATATCCCTGAAATAAAACTTTTAAATTTATTATAAGCAAGGGCCGTCTTTTCAACATCAAGCTTTCCATTGATGATTCCCCTTGAAGGGGAAGCTTTTTTTATCTCGGCTATTATATTGATTTTCCCCTTCTTGATATTTCTTAAAAAACTGCCTCTGCTTTTAACTGTTCCGGATATTTTTGATTTCATCCATTTGGGATTTTTCCCTATTTTTTTTATCTCTTCTTTTTTAGCCAATAAGATTTCCTTAATATAGTTCATATTTATTTCCTGTTTGTAAATTCTATGAGTTTTATAAGTTTCTCATGTGCTCTGCCGCTTTCGATCGACGCTCTTGCTATTTCCAGACCTTCTTTCAGGCAGTCGGCCTTTTTACCGGAGACTATCGCCGCTGCGGCATTCATTACCGCAGAATCCATTTTTGCTCTCTTTTCCTTCCCGGTAAGAATATTCATCAAAATTTTTGCATTTTCCTTCTTATCTCCGCCTGTAAGATCCGAAACTTTTGATTTTCTAAAGCCAAGCTCTTCCGGATCAAGAATATATCGCGTTACTATTCCATTTCTCAATTCTGCAACAGAGTTCTTACCTGAAACCGAAAATTCATCGAGTCCCTCTTCACTGTTGACTACAAACGCTCTTTCTACACCAAGGTTTTTTAAAGTATTTATCATGACCTCTATAAGATTTTTATCAAAAACTCCAAGGACCCGTCCGCTTGCCTGTGCCGGATTGGTTATAGGACCCAGAATATTAAAGACTGTTCTTATACCCATATCCTTTCTGGCTCTGGCTACATATTTCATAGCCGTATGAGCTCTGAGAGCAAAAATAAATCCTATTCCCACATTATCCAGACAATCCGAAACCTCACCGCATTCGAGATCTATATTTACACCCAGCTCTTCCAGTACATCGGCACTTCCGCTTTTACTTGATACGCTTCTGTTTCCGTGTTTTGCAATTGGCACCCCTGCTCCTGCAGCTATGAATGCAGCAGTTGTGGATATATTGAAAGTATACAGACCATCACCTCCCGTGCCGCACGTATCTACGAGATTTTTGTGCCTGCTTTTGACTTTTATGGCTTTCTCCAGCATAGCTTTTGAAAAACCACTTATTTCATGAGCCGTTTCCCCTTTGATTTTCAATGCGGTAAGAAAAGCTGCAATCTGGCAGTCATTTGCTTTCCCTTCCATTATAAATTCCATTGCGCTGTATGCTTCATCCTGATCAAGATTATTTCCGTTTAAAACTTTCTCCAGAAAATCTTTCATTTAATAAATCTCCCCTTCTTATTATTTAAAAATCTTCTCTATTTTTATATTCTTAAGTTCACTTCATCAACTTTATGGCCTTAAAGAGCGCAGCTGCCTTATTTAAAGTTTCGTTATATTCATTTTCAGGTTCGGAATCATACACTATTCCGGCACCTGCCTGAATATATGCCGTTCCATTTTTTATAATGGCGGTCCTGATTGTAATGCAGCTGTCAAGATTACCATCGTATCCAAAATATCCCACAGCTCCGCCGTATGGTCCCCGCCTGTCAGGTTCCAGTTCGCTTATAATCTGCATCGCCCCTATTTTTGGGGCACCTGACAATGTGCCGGCAGGAAAAACGCTTTTTAATGCATCGTATATCGAATTATTTTTATTCAGGGTTCCTTCTATGCGGGACACAAGGTGTATCACATGTGAATATTTCTCCACATTCATATACTTTTTAACCTTTACACTATTATAACGGCACACCCTCCCCAGATCATTTCTGGAAAGATCCACAAGCATATTATGTTCGGCTTTTTCTTTTCTGTCATTTAACAGGTCAGTGGTAAGAATCCTGTCCTCTCTGGAGTTCTGCCCCCTTTTTCTTGTTCCGGCAATAGGATAGGTCAAAATTTTTCTGCCGTTTATTTTAACAAGAGGTTCAGGGGAAGCTCCAATAATTTTAAACGTATCAAAATTAAAATAATACATATATGGAGACGGATTAATGGTCCTTATTCCGCGGTAAATACTAAAAGGATCCGAAAACTTGTCGGTATAAAACCTCTGGGACAATACTATTTGAAATGCATCTCCTTCGGTAATATATTTCTTTGCCCTCTTCACTGCTTCAAGAAATCTTTCCTTTTTGAAATTGGAATTTAAGATAAGATCTCCAGTACAATTACCAATAGCTGCTGAGCCGAAACTGGCACTAAAATTATTTCCATTCTTTTGACTGATTATCTTCTCTAAATCTTCGATATTTTGAACTGATCTGTCATAAACTTTCCCCGCAGTAATTTTGTCATCTATTTTTACCGTGGAAATTATTTTCATGCGATTAAGTAAATGATCAAAAACTACGACAAGATCAGTAAGATAGAGCATTATTTCAGGTATCGATAATCTGCTGGCAGGAAGAGGGACCCCGTCAAAATAATTAACAAGGTCATAACCCAGATACCCCACAGCGCCGCCTACAAAATGGTCGAGTTCCGGATTTTTATAAAGCTTAAACCTTTTCATCACTTTTTCCAGCTCCAGAAGAGGATTTCTTGTTTTTACTTCATATGCTTCTCCGCTTCCGTCATCCAGAGAAAAGATTTCTTCATCAAATTTTATCAGGTTCCTGCAGCCAATTCCGATGAAAGAATATCTGGATAAGTTTTTTAGTCCTTCTGCGCTCTCCAGTAAAAATCCTCTTTTCTCAGGACCCACTGTCTTCATAAATATAGAAGTAGGGGTTTCTGTATCGACAATATATTCTTTGTATACCGGTATCAAATTATAATTTTCTGCTTTTTTAATATAATCTTTTCTGGACGGATAAAACATATTTCCAACCTTTTTAAATTGCCGGATCAATATCCGGTGTTATAATTTATTAGTAATTCCTTTACCTTTTCCCATAGAATAAAAAAATACTTCCATAAAGGACCCTATTTTTACCTGATCTTAAACGGAAGTACTCTTTTGAATTTTTATTTATTGATTTTGTTTAATAAGAAATTATTTAAAAATGAAAGAATTTAGATGAAATAAAAATTCCCGTTGGCCAGGCTATTATAAGCTTCGCCAGCAGGAATTATCTTTCAGCCATACGAACATACTGATCTGTTTCTTTGTATAATTACACTTTTCTTTATTAAAACTCATGAACATTACAATTAAATACAGTATTATCCTAAAGATTTTTATATATTAGCATATTTTTTCTGTTTAATGCAAATCTATTTATAATGTATCCGACTTTTTTAATGAGGGCACCGGAATACATGTAAGTGGAAATTTTATTATTAGCTTCTTTATATAAGGCTACATCGAAATAAAATAGCACATACTTTCTTTCAGGTAATATAATTTTGAAGAAAGTATATGCTATTTTATCCTATTAACAATAAATGTGCGGTTAACCTGTTATTTTTTCTGGTTCTTTTCTCTCTCAGCCGATTCCAGCATTTTCTTTGCAATCCTGAGTTCGGTTTTTCTCCTGGTTTCTTCGGTGTAAACCCTGAGTTCTGCTACCAGCCTGTTATATCTGGTTATAAATATTGTATCCCCTAAATTCTCAGTCAGATACTTTGTGAGATTAACCCTCAACTCATTTGTATCGATTCTTTTTACGTCATCTTCGTAAGTCATATTTCACTCCTTAAATATCTAATTCATCAGAACATTATTTAACTTTTATTAGTCTTTTAAAATATATTAAATAATTATTTTTTATTATTATCTCATATTTAATTAAAAAAATCTATAATAAAATGATTAAATTTTATATTTTAGGTTATATTATAAAACAAATTCAAAAATACTCAAATACTCTTTAAAAATACTTATAAATAAATAATTAAAAATTATATTGTTAAACTATAATAATTCTAAAGGATTTGTTTCTTCAGGAGACCGTAAATGTAACCGGACATTTTTGAGAAATCGATTTGAAGAAGAATGAGAGGTATAATAAAAGCAGATAATACTTTTCCTATCATATTAAAACGGCAATTCCCTTTACCCATGCATGCTTTTATCAATCTGCAGTATGGCTTATAAGCATAAGCTATAAAAAGAGGGATCAGTATAAGGAAAATCCATTTGCTCAGAAAAATTGCGCAAAGCAAAATAGCGAGTAATGCTAAAAAGGAAAAAAACCTTATCAGGTGGCGGTGCAAATACATTCTTCCCCTGGCGTCACCTTTTGCATATCTAAAGAATTGTCTGGATATTTGAACAGGATTTTCTCTCATTTTCCAGTAAACCACTGCATCAGGATTGAATTTTATATTGTAGCCTGCAGCTTTTATATTAAAATCAAATTTCATATCCTCACCATATTCCATATCTTCGGGATAACCGCCTGCATCCATCCAAATTTTTTTTCTAAAACTTATATTTCTGGATGAAGGCATATAATTTTCTCTATCTATCTCTTCCTTATGCGGCATAATGCAGACAGCAAGACATTTTTGCAGAAAGTTCCTGCAGAGCGGCAGATTCAAACCTCCGACGACATTGCAGGAGGCATCGCTATAGGACCCGGTGATTTCTTCCAGCCAATGCCTGTCTATCACGCACCCGGCATCACTTACACAAATGATCCTGCCCGCCGCACTTTTTATGGCCGTATTTCTTCCCTGTGAAATATTGGCTCCGTTTTTTTTGATTACTCTTACAATTATGGCTGATTTATTATTTTGTCTGCCATTTCCTGGCTTCTTTTTATCACTATCATCAAATAATAAGATATTAAAGCCATTACTTTCCCGGGATGATTCTTCTTCAAAGAAATTTAATGTACTTTTAACTGTATTATCCTTTGATCCCCCGTCAATTATGATTATTTCACCGGGCATTGCCGTTTGATTCATCAAACTTTTGAGAAACTCGATAATATTTTCCCCCTCATTGTAAACCGTTGTTATAAAGCTTACGTCTGAAAGAACTTTACTTTTATTACTTATAGTCATATTTTTGAATCTCCGAAATATAATCCAAAGACTTTAAAATAGGCCTTCAATCTTAATTTACTCATACCGCGTGGTTTAAACACGGCCAAAACTGCGAATAGCAATATCCTGTTTATAATACCGGCTACATAAAGAAAACTCAGAAGTCCTGCATGGACCGTAGAGTAATTTTTTTTAAAATATAATCTTCTGCTTTTCCAGATTCCGGCCTCCCTTACAGCCATGTCCTTTGAGGCAATACCGCTGTCAGAGTGTTCTATTATAAAACCGGGGTAGTAATAGTTATTGAGGCCCTTTTTGTGCAGCCTCAAGCATAAATCGGTGTCTTCGCTATACATAAAATAATCCTCATCAAACATATTCACCCTGCTAAAATTTTCCTTTCTTATAAACATAAATGAACCTGCAAGCCAATCCACTTCCATCTCACTGGCATGATCCCACCAGGTCATGAAGTAAGAACCAAAAACACGGCTTTTTTTGAATATTCTGTATAAGAAGTAACTTTCGTAAAACTGCCTTGCAAGCGTTGGGAAAGACCTGGCCGTTAGCTGCAGGGTGCCATCAGGATTTAAGGCTTTTACTCCGATAATTCCAACCCTTCCGGTTTTTTCTTTTCTATTATAAAAATCAATTAAATCCGCCAGGTTTCCATTTAAAAATCTGGTATCGGGGTTTAGAAACAGAAGGTACTTCCCTTTTGCACCGGATGCTCCGATATTGGATGCTTTTGAAAAACCCAGGTTCTTCTTATTTATAATCAAATTAAAATTGTCATTTTTTCTGGCCTGGTCCTTTAAATATTCCACGCTCCCATCATTCGAATCATTATCCACTATAAATATTTCAACGGCTATGCTGCTACGCCCGATATGTTCTCCGATGCTGCTGATACATTTCTTAATGAAATCAAGACTATTGTAATTTACTATTATGATACTTATATCCAATCCTGTTCTCCCAACACTACCTGTCTTTTATAATTTCATTGACTATGGAAATCAGATCCCTTTTAAAATTAGCGCCTGAAAATCTTCTGCAGCTTTCAGCCGCATTTTTTCTGATTTCATCTATATTTATTTTTCCGCTTATTATTTTTAATGTAATATCTTTAAGTTCTTCCAGGCTGTCAAAAAGGAATCCGTTATATCCTTTTTTTATGATTTCCTTCTGTCCCCCTTTATTTATGACCACAGGAATGCATCCGGCAGCCATCGCTTCTACTGTTGTTATTCCGAAATGCTCGAATTTCTCGGGGTGGACCCTTTCATCTTCACCCAATCCCGAAGCATGCCAGAAAATATACGACCTGGCAAAAATCTCTACTAGCTCTTCCCATCTTATATTCGTTATCACTTTTATTGGATAATTTTTACCTGCAGCTTTTACTTTTTCCACATATTCCAGATGATCGGTTCTGCTTCCGACACCTCCTGCAAGATACAAAGTATAATCCCTCATTTCGGAAGGATGTTGATCAAATAGTTCTCTGAATACTCCCACCAGTTCCAGTTGTTTCTTGTTATGATGTTCCGGAAAAAACCTGCCCACACTCAAAAAGATTTTCCCCTTATTTTCTGTCCTGAAACTATCTACGTCGACAGGAGGAAATAAAATGGTACTTTCTTTCCCCCATAATTTTTTTATCCACCTTTTTGAATACTCAGAGATTGTGACTATTCTGTCATAGGTTTCCAGAAATGTTAGATCTTTAGGGTAAGTTATTAGAAATAAAGGTATATATCCTAAAATCTTCAAAACAGCTTTTTTAAAAAAGTTAATCCTTCCCTGATTGTAGACAACCACACCGAGTTTCCTTGAATCTTTTGAACTACTATCAGCCTCTGAAGGAACAAATGTATCAGATGAGATTAAAACCCTGACAGTTTGCCCAATAAAATCAATGGGGATATCTACGGATTTCTTGATTCCTTTCTTTAACTGGATAGTTACATCATACAGGGATTCCCTGTTCTCTGTTTCTCCCTCAAATACTCCAATCTTTACATTCATTAGATCTACGGCACTTGTCACGGGATTTTTTAAACCAAATTTCAAATTCCTGGAATATTTTTTTACAGACAGTATCACTTTTCCACTGCTCCAGCTTCCTCGTCTGAGCAAGAATCTCTTGGGATCATACAATCCCTCTTCCACTTCTATTTCACCAAATCCATCTTCTAACCTGTCTGCAAACCTGAACAGCCATCTTGCCGGCTGCCTGAAGAAGATGAGTAAAAACTTATGGAGAAGTGTGAAATCGACATCGAAAGGAGTGGGAAAATAACATAAATATATATTTTTACGGCCATATGCGGGAAGTGAACTTAGATAAGTGGCATTTACAAAAAGGTCATATTTTCGAGTGATCCTTGCTGCATAATCTTCAGATACAAAAGGGAATATTTTTAAATTTACTCCGGTTAGATCGAGATTAAGTCTTGTGGAAACTTCTTTCAGATCAACGAATATATCCGTGATAAGATCTACTTCAAAGTCTTTTTGTCCGGATAAGATCTCTGCAATCTTGCAGCTGTATCGCTCTCCGCCCCCGGCTGTCGATAAATACCTATCATAAATGGCAATTCTCTTCATGCTTTACCCTGCTAAAAACTTCTCATCCAGCTTTTAATAATCCTATCCTGTATCTTGCTGCCGTTTCTTATTTTAATTCTTTTTATTAAATTCCGGGGCAGCATATAAAAAAGTTCAAAAAAAATTCTGATCCTTATGGGAATATCGATCCTCCTATGTTTTACGCCCTTAAGTAAACCAACCAGATAATATAAAATACTGACAATTCCCGCAAAAACAAATGCCAGGTAACTTCTGATAAATAAAAGCAGCCATCCGCATTTAAAAATCATAAGCAGCCTGTTTCTGAGCACATAATAAGTGAAATCATAGGACCATTCTTTACTCGTGCCGCAGTGGAAATGTCTTACTACGGATTTGGGAGTAAAGAAATTTTTCCAGCCTGCCAGTCTTGATCTCCAGAACAGATCAATATCCTCATAATAGGTAAAGAATTTTTCATCAAAACAGCCTATATCTTCAAGCATTCTCCTATCCATCATAACACTGCTTCCGGAAAGTCCGAAGATCTCCTCCACCCGGTTGTATTGTCCTTCGTCAAAGCTTTCAAAACCTCTATCTCTGCTGTAAAAAGATTTGTTTATCTTGATCCCGCAACTATTGATAATATCTTTTCTGTAAATGAAGAATCTTTTCGGAATCTTTATTTTAACCGCTCTGGGTTTCCCCGATAGCCTGATATCTTCCAAAATCTCTTCGCCTATTACTATCCTTAAATTGTTTGGTGAAATATATGATGATGCTTTGAATTGCAACTCAATACTTCTCTTAAGATCCCCGATAGGTATTGCCAGAATAGCATTACCTTTCGACCACCTATAGATCACTCCATCGCTATCGGATTCCTCCGGGTAAAAACCATCCGGATACTTTATGCTTTTATTTATGGTATCCTGGACCCGGCTGTCATCACTGAAACCTGCAACTCTCAGATTGGATATTTTAATACCCAGCCTTCTAATCTCATTATTATCTTTTACTTCTTTTTGATTCTTACTGGCAGCAATCAATTGAAGAGGTAAATATGGATAGTAAAAAACTACTTTGGAGCCTACGGCACCTATTCCGGAATTATCGGCAGATTGCCTGAAAATAGACAGCATCTCGCACAGCCAGTTCTTTTCAACCACACAGTCATTATTTATCAGAACTATATATTTACCCTTAGAATGTTTAAATCCTTCATTATTTCCTCCGGAATAACCTTTATTTTTATCAAGAGCGATTATCTCTACCTGCGGAAATTCTTTTCTCACGAATTCTACGGAGCCATCGGCAGAATCATTATCGACCATTATTATCTGGATTTTTTCAGATGGATAATCAATTCTGAGTATCGAGTCAAAAAGATTTTTCAGATATATCTTGCCATTGAAATTGACAGTAATAATTGATATCAAGGGATCGTCATCTTGCGCCAATTAAAATCTCACCTTACCTTAAACTGAAATATCACCCTCTTGAAAGTACAATCACCCCTATGGTTATTATAACCGTACCTATCCACCGAATAGGATTCACATCCTCTTTTAATATAAATTTCGAAAGGACAAGGATCATTACGTAAGTAAAACCAAGAAATGGGTAGGCAAAACTAAGATCAACAACAGATAATACAATGAGCCAGATCGCAGCCGAAACAACATATAAAAATAAGCCGGTCATTACCATGGGACTTTTTACGACCCCGGAAAAAAACAGTTTAAGGGCATTCAGATTTCCAAAATTTACTATACCAATATGGTTTATACCGACCTTTAATAATAATTGACCCCCGACCGCTATGGAAATACTTAACAAAATAAGCAATATGGAACTTGTTAAACTCATTTTGTTTCTCTCCTTAATCATAATCTTACTGCGCTTCAAGACGGACCTGCTATTTAAACCTATGATTTCTTCCCCAGATAATATTTATTGGATACCATAAGACCCATCACCCTATCAATATTTTCAAAATCTCTAAGCAGCACTTCCAGTTTTTGATCAATATCTATATTCATCCCCGATCTGGTTTTAGGTTTAAATTCACTTAATACTCCCCTTAAACTGCTGATATCATAACCAAGACTTTTAATTTCAGTATACAGAGCTTTGAATATATTAAAATAGATCAGCAGCAGCCTCTCTCTGTTTTTGCGATTCAGCTCATTGATCTCGTTACTTATTTGAATCTGGATATTGTTATTAATTGCTTTTACTGACTCGTTATAACTCTTTCTCAGGTTTTCGAAATACATACTTGTAAGAAGATACATATACTTTCGTAATTTCCCCCTGATGGTTTTATCTTCAGCCAGCTTATCCGATTCTAACATGTCAAAGCGGCTCAAAAGTTTTAGATCCTTAAAACTATCCCTGTTTAATTTTATTTCAAAAAGTTCGAACAATTCATTCTTGCCATATAATTCTCCAATTTCGCTTTCCAGGCTTCCTTCCTTGCCGAACTCGATTTTATTCCATATGCCTCTATCTATGATTTCGAATCCTGCATTTTTCAATATAAATCCAATTGTGAAATCATCTATTCTGGCACTGGTTTTGTCCAACTTCTTTCCCTCGCCTAACAGCTTATAAAGTCCTCTTTTTTCAGGAATAGAGAAAAAAAGCAGTCCTTCTCTTTTCAACTTTGATGCCAGCACATTGGTAAGGTCATAGAAAAATTTTGGGGTGATTCTAGAGAAAGCATTATTTACAATAATACCGTCAAATTTGGTTCGCTGGGTCATTTTGGATCTTAAAACTCCGACTTCATCCAATCGGCTATCTTCATCTTCGGGGACCGCAAAATCTACATCAACTTCCAGATTAAATATCTTACCCACATCATTTTTATTGATTAACTCCTCATCCCTGTATTTATTCGAGGTTATTTTCAAAACATTTCCGCAACCCTCGAAATTGTTTTTTATGATTTTTGAGATTTTGCTATTCTGTAAATCTATTAGTTCGATAATCTTTTCTTTATCAAAAGCATAATACGGTTCAGTACAATATTTAATAAGCGGTCTGGTCACATTCTCCCAATAAAATCTCGGGGCAATTTTATTTAAATTCTTTCTATAGATTTCCCTTAAACTTTTATTGATAACTATGCTTTCCATGACTCTTGCAAGTTCGTGGGTGTTCTCGTATTTAACCACTTCGCCTATATTTTCGATTTTTACCATTTTAGCTATGGAATCACCTTCAGTGGTTATAATCGGAAGTCTTGCCCAGATATAATCCATGACCCTTGTCCTGTAAGAGAACTCCGTCTCAATTCTCTCATGATGAATCGATAGTCCCGCATCCGAGTCAAGCAGGAAAGTCTGTCTGAGATCATAAGGCGCCCATTCATTGAAAAAGACATCTTTATCGTATAAATCCAGTTCTCTTGCCAGTTTAATTGCTTCTATGCATTTTTTCATCTCAGGAAGCTTGGGATCCGGATGTTTTATCCCCATAAATACTAATTTAATATCCTTCCTGCCCCTGGTGATTTCCCATAGTGCCTTTATGGCCGTAACCGGGTCCAGCCAGTTCCATATTCCTCCTCCCCATAAAATAACCCTGTCTTCCTGTTTGATATTTGGCATTACATCTCTAATGGATTGATTTGACCTGAGCGGAGGATTTGAAGGTATGCCTGAAGGCACGACATCTATCAGGGCCCTTAAAGTATTATCGGAATCATAATTGTATGGGTTTACTCTTCCCATAGCATTTAACATCCCTATCCAGTAGTCTCTTTGTTTTTCACTTGCGCAGATAAAATAATCACCAATAGTAAGCTGGAATTTCAATATATTTAAATTATTCCCATCAATCCTTATTCTTTCAGCCATATCCCTGTCTTTAAACATCTCAAGACTTTCCAGATTGAAAGGATTGTAAAGATCAACAATAATCCTGCCTTTGTAATTTTTTAAGAATGGAAAATAATAAAGGATATGACCCTGAATCAAGATCATATCCGAATTCTCAATACTCTTTTGAAGACTTTTGTAATTATTCATTTTATATTGCCTTGTTTTGAAGCCTTCGGTATCAATATCTACTTTATTGGGAGTAAGCAAAGTTACATCGACATGATTCGATAAAATTTTAGCAAATTCATAAAATCTTATGCCGGGCCCGGCCATATTTTTACCAATAATATCGTAACTTATTATGCAGATCCTAGACTGGCTCTTTTTGACTGGTTCGTTTTGCATTATATCTCCCATTGGAAAACCTTTATAAAATTTTAAAGTTTAAAACATTTTAAATTAATCTTAAGATGCAATTATTTTAACTCTAATCTGTTCAAGATTAAATGATTTTTTAGTTTAATTGTCAAATTATAAGGCAGAAACACAAAATTTATAAAATAAGCATAAAAAACCGGTAAAATTTGATCACGCGTGACTTCAGATCTCAGCCATCGCATTTCCTCTCTTGAGAAGTTCCCGAAAAAATCCAGGAACCCTGTGTTTATCACGGCACATCTGATCCTGTTTTTATGGTAATAACGATAGAATCTCTTACTGAATTTCTCAATCGATGCACCTTCGAAATGCCGTGCAATGGAATCAGAGTTGACCACTATACGCCTTCCTGTCCTCCTGATCTTCAGGCAATAATCAAGTTCTTCAAAGTAGACCGGCCTGTATCCTTTATCAAAACCACCGATACTTTTAAACAATCCGAATTCGGTGGCAAAAAAAGCTCCGGTAACATAATCTGCATCTTTTACATTATTTATCTGGCTGACTATGATACCTGCATCTTTTTTCAATTTCAGCTCTATTCTCAAATTGGAATAACTCTTTCCGGAATCCATATGAAAAGTAATGAAGTTATCTTTGATTTTTCCACCGGAATGCTGCACTATATCTTTTTTATAATCAAGGATCAATCCCCCTGCAACTCCTATTTTATTTGAGGATGCACTCTCTCTTTCAGTGAGTTTAAATGTCGAGATTATTTTCTTTAACGCGTTTCTTTTTAAATATACATCTGGATTTAGTAGAATCAAAAATTCCGGCTGCTCATCAGCGTTTTTTATTTTCTTAATATAACTAAAAACTGCTTGATTTACAGCACGTGAAAATCCTATATTTTTCTTAAGGGCAATAAATTTGAAATTACTGTTGGTTATTTCAGTAGAAATATTTCTGAACTGTCTTATTTTTGTAACTGTATTGTCTGCCGAAGCATTATCAATGACTATTAAGAACCAGTCCTTATAATCCTGCCCGACTACTGAACGCAGACAACTTTCAATAAAATTCTGGCTGTTATAAGTCACAATTACGATTAAGCTTTTGATATTCATATAGTTGTGATACCAATCCGAATATTACTTTAAAAACTTACAGATCAGCCGGATAGTTTTCTTCTTGCGATTCTAAAATAATTGTAGATCCTATAAATAAAGCCCTTTTTGACTATACCTTCCAGCTCTGATATCCTCTTATCTCGTTCCTCTATCATTTTTTTCTGACCTGTAGTTATCCGTTCCAGATTCTTTATGGCTTCTTCTCTGTCAAAAAATAATTTTTTTTCTTTACCTTTATCAGGAGCAAAGGCAGGATCAATTACCCATTTTTGCAATTTTCCCGTAGTCTTTTCGAAATTAAAATTCGCCATCGCATATCTCTTTCCGGCAATTGCGGTCCTACTCGCTTCATCGATATTATCAGCAATATAAATAAGCTTCCTGCTTAAATCCTCATGATCATAAGGTTTGAAGGTGTAACCGATCTTTTCCCTTTCAATTATATCTGTTAATTCGCAAACATTAGAGGACAACACACAGAGACCCGCTCTGAACCAGTCAAGAATACGATTTTTACTGCCCAATCTGACCTCATAAATATCTTTATCGATGTTTATCCCCACATTAGCTTCGAGATAGTAATCCGGCACGTCTTCTCCGGCTACCCAACCTTTCATTAAAAACCTGTCCTTGTAAGGACTGTTATCTATCATCGACAGAAAACGGGGATATGTTTTTAGATCCTGTTCGGGTATCTCTCCCCCCGTGGATACAAATTTAATTTTGGGATTATTTTTCATTGCTTCCGTAATACCCTTAAATAAAGTATCGACATCGGTCCATGTGTTGTAGCCCCCGGTCCACAGCACCACAAAATCTTCTTTTCCTACATTATCTTTCCCTCTAAAAACATTTTTTTTATATTTGTATTCAATCGGAGGAAGACCGCAGGGGATCACGTCGGTAAAATTATAACCGGATGTATATTTATTGAGCCTTCCTATTGCTCCCAGTTCCCCTATCAAAGCATACTGCTGTCTTGAAGACACGCACGAAAAAATATCCGCACCGGAAATAATGCTATACTCACTGTTCCAATAATGAAACAAACAGCTGTCATCCTCATCGATATAAGCACGGGCCTGTGCCTCTGCCATTACATGGCCGAATAAATCTGCCCAGAATGGAATATTTTTAGTTTTCAAAGGATCAAGCAGCTTTGATGCTATATAGGAAGGATAGAAAGTGCAGCCAATCATGCAGTCGGGCTTGAATTCTTTAAGAATTTCGGATATTAACCCAATGTTTTCGAAATCATCTTTTTTTAGTATATTATATTCGAAGTTCTGCCTGCCTTTTTGATTCCCGCTGTAAGTAAAGTCTTTTTGAAACATGGATTTAAAATCATCCGGATACGCCGATGGGATAGCATAATTGCAGACACATACTTTATGGCTCTTCTCTAGAAGCGGTAAAATAAACTGCCAGGTCCTGATGCCGGTCCCGTACACTTTCCTGTCATTTTCGAAGGGAAGCGGACTCATACCAAGTATAAATATTTTACTCATATCTTCTTTATTTTAACGGTTTTACCTATATAATAAAAATTGTAAGTTATTATTATCGTTTCCGACCGGCTTTATGTTTTTTAAAGTATTTCTTTAATTATAATTGTACTAATAAAAAATTTATACTACCATAAAAAATGATAAAGAATTAAAAGGCAGATTTAATTTTTTATGAAAACCATACTAATAATATTACTGATCATTTTTTTACTCGCCACAACCCTCTTTAGCATCGCCATTATCAGCAGAAATAAAAGCTCTTCCGATATAGAAGCCGGAGATTCTAAAACCACAGAAGGCAGCAAAGATAATGAAGCAACTATCCCCGATGCCAGGATAGCAAAAATAGGTGATATACAAAAATTTAATATCGATGATCTCCTGGGTAGTGCCGATACAACCGGCAGCGAAAGCAAGGCTGAAGATAATGGCCAGACAGTCGAAAATCCTGATATCAGTGATTCATCCGATATCCGGCAAAATGAAGAAGAATCTAACGAAGTTGAAACACTAAGTGCTGAAAGTGATGAATCTGAAGAGGGAACATTAGAAAATGGAACCATTGAATTCTATCTGGATGGAGACAGAGATAATGGGACATATCTGGGCAATACAATATGTAATATCGAATGTCCCGAAACTTCACAGCTTTATGGAGAAGACTTTAAAAATACCGGTTTTGAATTCATCCTGGAAAACAACGAAGATATAAATCTTCTGCCCGGCTCTACTCATTATATTTATATTTATTTTTACGGAAGCCAGTCAGAATGGGATTACACACGCAGCGAAATAAATCTGCCGGGAGAAGAAACCAGTGAAAAAGAAATAAATATTTTTATAGACGAACCGGAAGAAAAAACCATTACAGGCACACTTCAGTCTATCAGAGGATGGGCAGTGGATCTGAGAAACAGCGGCGATCCAGGTATAAAAACAATAGAAATTTATCTTAATGGACCCAGAGGTTATGGGAAATTTTTAGGAAATGCACAATATGGAACTGCAAGACCCGATGTAGCGAATTTTTTAAAGAATCAGAATTACCTCTCCAGCGGTTACCAGTTTGAGGAACTTATATATCTTGAACCGGGTTCCACCCACACCATTTTTATCTATGCCATAAGTTCCGAAGATGAATGTTTGAATTATGAAAAAAGAGAAGTATATTTATCGGGAGCAAAAGAAGAAAAAGCGATAATCAATGCTCAAATCGACATACAGAAACTCGCCCAGAGCGGTATTATGGAAATAACAGGCTGGGTCATCGATAAAAATATTCTGAATAAGTATCTGGAAGAAAAGCAAAAAAGCGAGGCGGGAGCCGGAGAAGGTATCGATCAGTACCCGGTCAAAAAAGTCGTATATAATACCAACAGGGATGGCAATGATAATATATACAGTATAAATATCGATGGGACAGAGCTAACCAGATTAACAGATTATTCCGGAAATGACCTTTATCCGGAAGTGTCGCCTGACGGAGAAAAAATTGCATATACTTCGGATATAGGGGGTATATGGCAGATAATGATAATGGATTGGGATGGCAGCAATAAAAAACAGATCACATTTAATAATTTCCGAAGCGCATACCCAAGCTGGTCCCATGATCGTGAGTATATATACTTCGAAGGTTATATAGATGGAGACTGGGAATTATTTAGAATCAAGAGTAACGGATCCGAACAGAAAAGGCTTACATTTAATTCAAGTTCCCATGATTGGCATCCCAATGGACATCCATACGAATATAAGATTATTTTCGAATCAGGAGCAACCGGTCACGAAAACATCTACGTAATGAACAGTAATGGTTCGGGAGTCAATAATATAACCGGGGACGGCCCAAGAAGAAGAGTTCCGGATGTATCATCTGATGGAAATAAAATAACATATATGAGATATTCCGGTGATAATAGCGATATCTGGATCATGGACTATAATGGACAAAACGAAACCAGACTTACGGATAATCCTGACATGGATGGCCATCCCTCATTTTCACCTGATAGTAAATATATTGTTTACGAGGAAAGAAAAGGGTCCAATGAAAATCTGGTTTTGATAGATCTTGCAACCGGCACAAGGTTCAATCTGACGAGTTCATCCAATATCAATAAAGATGCCAGTTTTCTTTACCGACAGTAAAAATACCCTTTTTAGTCAATGAATTGATGCTTAAATCTCTTCTTAGGCTGAGATATGAATGTTAACCTCACAGATGCTCCTGTTGAAATTCCCAGCCAGATGGCCCATATCGTATCTCTGGAAAAAAAATAAAAAGCAAGTTCCGAAATTGTGAGGTCCGAATTAAATAATCTGGTTACCACCAGATTGACGGCACCGCTGTTGTAAAGTATCAGTGCAAGAGCAGGTATACATCCCGCAATCAAGAATACTTTGATATCAAAATAATTTGTACTCACCATAACTTTTGCGCTTATGGTAATTAAAAAACCGATCACAAATCCCAGGATAAAAACAATAAAAAGCCTCAGGAAACTTAAAAAACCAGAAGGCAGATTATAAATGGCAAGAGCGTCCGTAATATTATCAAAATAGGCAAAGGCGGCATAATATAAAATTATGTTTACAAAGCTAAAAGCTATAAGAAAAAATTTCTTTTTTTTATTTGTCATCATGTTTTGATACTGATGTAGTTATCGCAATAACCAGATGTTAACTTAAAAGGATATTAATTTCAATTAGCCCTCTATTCTGTTATACTATAAAACTCAAAATATATGGAGAATCAAATAAATCATAAAATTAAAAACGGCATATAAAAAAGGATATTTTTTAAAAAATATCAGAATAATTAAAATCAAATAGTATGAGAACAGGAATCATAATCATCATAATCTTATCCGTAATAGCTGCAAGCATTCTTGGTTTTGTGATAGTCAGATATATTCAGGGTAAAGCATCTCCGGCAGAGGAAACAACTGAATCGGAACTACCTGATACAACTGTTGAGGAAGAACAGGAACCTGAAACGACAACAGAAGAAGACCCTGACGAGGAGGTTGATCCGGATGAAATTGCCGTTATAGAAGTTTATCTGGATGGCGACAGAGATAGCGGCATTTTCCTGGGGGAAGCGGAATACGGCCTGACCTCCGAACAGGCTCGTATGGTTTTTGGAGAAAATCTTTCGGAAACCGGTTATAATCTTGCCATTAATAATGAAAACCATACATTTGTTCCGGGTTCTACTCATTATCTTTACATATATGCACTGATACCAAAATACGGATGGAACTATACCAGAGAAAAAATAAAAATCGATGGAGAAGAAAATCTTGGCGTTAATATCAAATTATCTCTGGATAGTCCCAAAGAAAATGAAGTAATAACCGAAGCTAATAAATCAAATGTAAGAATTTCAGGCTGGTCGGTAGACACCAATTATAGCGAAAATACAGGGATCGATAGAGTAGAACTCTATTTGAATGGTCCAAAGGATTTCGGCGAATTTCTGGGCGAAGCAAATTACGGACTTGAGAGACAGGATGTAGCCAATGCACTTGGAAACGCGAACTATACTGGTTCCGGTTATTCTTTTGACTTTGATGCAAGTGGTTTTGAAATGGGCAGTGAGAATACTCTATATATTTATTCTTTCTCCAATTCCGGAGCTTATTATCTGGGTTTAAGAAATATCGAGATGGAGAGTGAAGAGAAAGAACCAGAAGTCATCTTTTCGTTAGAAGAGGCTATTCTAAATGACAGGTCCATAGAAATAAGCGGCTGGGCCATAAGTAAAGATGACCTTTCACAGGGTGAACCAAGAAACCTGGATATGGAATATAACGTTAAAAAAATAATCTTTACTTCTGATAGAAATGGCAGCGAAGATGTATACAGTATGAATCTGGATGGTTCCGAACTCATTCAGCTTACGGACCATCCCGGAAAGGATAACTATCCCGCAGTTTCACCCGATGGAAAAAAGATTGCTTATACTTCCGACATCAATGGCACCTGGCAGATCATGGTTATGAACTGGGACGGAACCGATAAGACGCAGCTTACCAATAATCCATGGAGAAGTGGATATCCAACCTGGTCCTTTGATGGAAGATTTATATTTTTTGAAGTGTACCAGGATGGTGACTGGGAAATATACAGAATAAACAGTAACGGAGGCAACCTTAAGCGCCTGACATTCAACCCCGATATCTATGACTGGCACCCGGCTGGCCATCCCTTCCAGAATAAAGTCATTTTCGAATCAGGAAACGGCGGAAGCGAAGATCTGTATGTCATGGATTATAATGGAGAAAATTTGAAACGTATTTCCGATATCAGTAGTAGAAAAAGAGTTCCTGTTATTTCTATAGATGGCGAGTTGATTGCTTTTATGGGTTACGAAGGCAATAATACTATGATATATACTATGGACGGAAACGGAGGGAATATAAAGATGGTCTCAGGTTCCCTGGTAAACTGCGGACATCCTAGCTTTTCTCCCGATAACGCCTTCATAGGTTTCGAATGCACTATTGATGGCCAACAGGAAATATTTGTTATAGGTCTTGATGGCTCGAACCCCATAAGACTGACTAGTTCTGCAGGGAATGATTCTGATCCTTACTTTCTGTATCAGGCACAGTAACCGGTTTGGATTTCGGATGTTTCTGTTCCGGTTTTTCGATTGATAGATGTTTATATTCCTTTTTTTTAAAACTAAAACGTATGGATGTACCTATAGCAAATCCAAGCCATAAGGACCAGATCGTCTGTCTTGAAAAAAGATAAAATGCCAGTTCACTCATTCTTTCACTGGAATTAAAAAGTTTATTTATGATAAAACTCGTTATTGAACCCTCCGAAAGTATCAGGCATATAAACGGAAAAATCCCGACAATAAGAAGGTTTTTGAAACTAAAAAGATTTTTCTTTATCTTTAAGCGTAATATAAGCATTACCATCATACCTATACAAAAACCTACAATAAGGAGTACCGCCAATTTAATATAATTTGTTGCAATTGAAGATAAACCGGTCGCCCCGAAAATGTCCAGAATATTATCGAAGTAAGAGTAAACTAAAACATAAAAAACGGTATTTATAAATGAAAAAATAATTAAAAAAAGTCTCAAAATTCACCCTCGCTTTTTTTGTTTTAATAAAAACATTATTTTTATAATATTACAATCTCTGGCCAATATCACCCAGATATTGAGAAACATAACTGAAAACCGTATGCGCTACGACTGTGGCACCCTGTGGAGTGTAATGTATCCCATCTGAAATATATCCGCCTGTATTCTGCGAAAGCGGAGTCAGTACATCTATGACCACTGCACCGTATTTAGCTGCAATTTGTATTATTGCATTATTATAGCTGGGATAATTTTCTTTATCGGGCCAATTGATAGGACCGATAAGATTGATAAATACTCTCGCACCCAGATTTTTTGCTTTAATTACAATACTTTCCAGATTATATGAAAACCCGGAATAACGAGGACCCACATCATTGGTCCCGTAAGCTATTATTACTATCTGGGGATTATAAATGGCAACAGTGCTGTCAAACCTTGCGTTCCCACCGCTTGCCATCTCGCCGTTTTTTGCACTGGCAATGGTATTATAATCAGCATATGGATAATTAGCTTCAAGAAGGTCGTCAAACATCTGCACCCAATTAGATCTGGCTATCAGAGAATCTCCCATTGCTACAATATTCATATTTACATGTCCCCTGACGGCCATGCTTTTTGAAGGAAGGGTGACTTCCCCGCTGCTGCTTTCTATTCTAAAAGCAGTAGTGATCACACCACCCGAATTAACCAGATTTTCATTTACTTTTATCCTGAAAGTTATTTCTTTCTCGTCCCCGATTTCAAGACCATTCAGATCCCATATCAATCCTCTTATATCGTCACTCCAGCGGATTCCCTCAGGGGTACCCGACTGGCTGATATAAGTAGCCCCGGCCGGTGTGGGACAAATAAGCCTATAACTCTCTTCTGGCTTGTCACCAGTATTCCTGATTATAATCCGTATATTTACAATCTCACTGGCCCAGAGATACCCTCCGTTTTCATCATATAAAAATGCTTCAGATGCAGTCAAATCGGAAAAACGGCTTATCTCTTCCTCTACTGACTCTTCGATAACATCAGATCCGTATCTTAACGTTGTGTTATTTGAAATAATCACATCATCGGTTAAATTATCTTTCACCCTGACCTTAAATGATAAAATTTCAGATTTATTTACGTCCAGATTACTAATGCTCCATGATACGCTGTTACTCCCATATTCCCCATTATTGGTAATAGAATCTTCGACTATATCCGTGAATTCAGAAAAATTACTTTTAATTCCTAAATCAGCAGCATTCATATTACCGGAATTCTTCACTGTCAACTTGTATCGTATAACATCGCCCATTCTCAAATCTCCGCCGTTCTCATCTATGGCTTCCAATTTAAAATCACTTAGATCCGGGCTGCTTTCTACTGTAGTCACTAAATTTGCAGAGATGTCGCTACTGAAATTATTTCCACCATTCTCGTAATTTAAACTGGCTCCGTCCAATCTTATGAGGGTACCGTTATCCAGCGGTTTTTTGATTTCCACTGTAAAATCTATCGCTCCTTTTTCATTTCCTGTGACACTGCCGACTTTAAAGGTTAATGTCCCGTTTTTATTGTTTATAAAATCATCATGAGTAGAAGATATAAACAGGGTGTTATCAGGTACCTTTAGTATTATTTCAAAATCCTCTACGGCTCTCCAGCCTGAATTACTATAATTTATCGTGTATGTTATCCTGTCTCCGGGTTTCGAATATTCATTGGAATCACTGGATATAAAGTTGAGTTTCCCGTCGCTAAAATCTGGCGGATAAATCCTAAAATAAAAATAAACAAAACCGGATACTCCTATTAAGACAACGAGTATAATTATAATATATACCCATTTCCTGGTATCCCCCATATATTTTAAAATTCTTTTTTTCATTTTTTGTATCAAAATCGTTATATTTGTAAAGCAATCCCATATTATAGGGAAAAAATATCCTAAAATAAAGCTTTTAGTTTTTTATCTCTATCTCAATATCATCACAATCAATGTAACTTCCTTCATGTGCAGCTCTGAATTGTATGATAGATTTTACGGGACCGGTTCCTTTTAGTCTCAAAATAAGATTTATTTCATTTCCCCCTTTAACCATATACGAATCACTCACCCACATATACGTACCATCACTTAACCCGGGATAACTGCCTATATACCCGGCAGTATCGACTTCTACAAGTTCGATACCATCCGGAAGTGTAAGTTCAAGCGAATCGATTTTGATATTCTCTTTATTTGTGTTTTTTATTGTATATTCCACTGTGAATTCTTCGTCAATTTCTTTAATATTTTCATCAATTATATAATTTATAAGGATGCTATCATCCAGCTCTAAATAACTTACATATTGAACCGGTTGGATATAGCTGTTAAACTCCACTCTTTTTATATCGTAAAGGTTTATTGTTCTCATATCTTCAATACCATTTCCATACCTTACGGCTCCTCTATAGCCGGCATCTGAGATCAATGGCCACTTTGAAGGAGAATGATTGTCATATGGCCATGCAAAAAATAAAACTTCTTTTTCCAGATGAGACTCTATGTCTTTTTTTGATTGTTTTAATTCTTCCAGGAACTCTTCATCCGAAGCCAAACCAAGTCTTACATGATTTACTGTATGGGATAAAAATTCACATCCATACTCATCCATCTCGATGATTTCGGGCCAGGTAAGTATTTTCCTTGTCACATTTGTCCTTTGATTGAAATATTTATTTGTTTTTCTATCGCTTTCGTTTTCCCCGACTGCACCTGTGACCAGAAAAACAGTCATCCTGTATCCGTATTTTTTAAGTATAGGAAAACCATTTGTGTAAACATCCTGGAACCCGTCATCGGAAGTTATTATTACCGGCTTTTCAGGCAGGGTCCTTCCGTAATCTATGTAATTTAAAAGATCCGTAAAAGTTATAGTTTCGTACCCATATTCCTTCAAGATCCTGCATAATTCATCAAATTGCCCGGTAAGTAGTTCGATTGGTTCCCCTAAATGTTCCTCTATGGCATGTAATCCTATTATCGGTATATAGTTCCTCTCAAAGTGCCGAACACCGTAAACCGGTATTTTGTAATCGGGGATTATAAATGAATCTACTTCGTTTGAAGATATTTCCAATCCTAATCGAATTTGTGTATCTGCAGTTATTTCACCAATTAAATCCAAAGTAGTATCGAATGAAACCTGCTCCCCTGCTTCCAGAACATCTATGCTCCACGCAGTTTCTCCTTCATCAGGTACCAATAAATCCGGAATATTGACCCTGACCTCTATATTTCTTGTTTCTATCTTCCCGCTATTTAAAATATTTATTTTTATCCCGATGCTTTCGCCCGGATACATGTCGCCACCGTTCAGATCCGTAATCTCTATTCCGGATCCCGAAAATGACGGCAGTAAACTGTTTTTATCTCCTTCACTGATTATGGCACAGGATGAGCAGCCTGAAAAAAATAAAGAGATAAAACTTAAACTGACAAATATTGCTGTCATATAAATTAACTTTTTAAATTTTTTATTCAGGGATTTCATTAGAATGTATTACTTTGGATTTATATATAATACGTTATAACTAAATAATCATATAACTGGAAAATTTATTACTTTTTTATCTCCATTTCAAGATCATCACAGTTTACATAAAACCCACTTGTTGTCGCTCTGAATTTTATAGGAAATTTTCCCGGGTTCGTACCTCTCAGCTCTAAAATCAGATTCATTTCACCTTCTCCTTCTATTTCATATGAATCACTTACCCACATATATATGCCGCTGCTTATGCCCGGATATTGTTTGATGTATCCGGCAGTATCGACATTTAAGAGTTCGATGTTGTCCGGAAGTTCCAGTTCAAGCGAGTTTATTTTGATTTTTTCTTTATTTTTGTTTTTAATTGTATATTCAATAATAAATTTTTCACCGAATTCTCTTGCATGACTGTCACTGACATAGCTGATTTCGACGTTTACCAGTGGTTCCGTGACTTTATACAATCTTAAAATTTCATTGTATCTATACCAGTAATAGGGCCTGCCTATCTGTTCGGCATTGAACACAGTTAAAAGTGATCCGCTGTTACCAACAAAATATACAGGAATACCATTTTCAATGCCTTCTGTCATATCATCCAGCGAATACCGGGGATTTGTGTGATAAATATAATCTACTTCTTTTTCACTATATTCATAAGTGTCAACAAACATCCCCACATTAGCCGCCCTTGCTAGCACATATAGTCTGGCACCACTCTCTATATTCCCAAACGCTTCATCCCAGAAATTATAAATAGGCAGAGGTTCTGAAAGATCAAGTTCATTATAATGTTCCAGAACAAGAGAAACAGGAAGAAACGCAAAAAATAACAACAGTATTGCTATTAAGAAATATCTTAAAAATCTGTCGATTTCTAATACAGGTTTATTTCTTAATGATTTATCAAAAAGAAAAACTGCTCCATTCAGTATCGATAAAAGTCCGAATGCAATATAAAAAGAAATCACTATCATGGGGCCCAACAGATAATTTGGATTTGCATGGCCAATATACAACGGCGGTACTATAAAATTAAAAATTATCAGTAGAAATGTACAGATACCAAATTTCTTATTTTTTCTTATTAAAAAGATAAACCCTATTACCGCTATGATAATAAGTAAGATACCATAAGTGCCGTAAAGTATGTTTAAATAATCCTTTACTACTTTAATCATCAAAGAAATATCTTTATCCCCGAAACTTCCACCGTGAATCTCTCCTGTTACTCCCCTTCCTGTCACATAGTAGAATAACCTCAGTAAGGTATTTACCTCCCCATATCCCTGAAGGGATCTTATGAGAAGATAGAAATAAGATAGAAGGGGAAGAATAAAAAAACCTGCACTGATAAAAATTGCTTTCACGCTTTTAAAAATCCGTGGATTTACAATAATTATATATAAGACAATTGCCGGTACCAGAAAAAAGGTAAGAGGATGATTGGTCAGGCTTAAACCCAGACAGAAAAAGAAAAAATAAAGATATTTCCTTGTTTTATTTTCGGAATAAACAATAGCCGAAAAAATCAAAAGAATTATAAAAAAAGTGTTTAACGTATCAAATTCCAATCTATTTGCCACACTCCAGAAAGGTACAATAAAAGCAAATATCATCGAACTTATAAAGCTTATAAACTCATTTTTTAACAGTTTGTTGATGGCCAAAAATAAAAATAGAGTGGTAAGGGCACCAAATATTGCAGAAAAAAGATTAAGCCTGTAAGCAAAGTCGCCAATCGGCACATAAGTAAAAAGTTTTAAAAACATTGAAAAGGTTGGATAACCGGTTGGCACCATAAGGGTCATTTCGGGAATCTGGTTAGCATACCATCCGGTATCTCCACCGACCAGTTTGGGTTCCAGAGTAAGTATATAAATAACCAGCGGTATCAAAAAGGAAAATACCGAAAATATGGCTATTCTCTTATCGGCAATCAATTTTTTAATTTTCTGCAACACGCAAGCTCCTTAAAAAACTTATATAATGATAACAACAATATTTTATAAATTGAATATTATAACTCCTGCAATTACCAGAAGATTTCCTATTATTCTTAATTTGTCGATATCTTCTTTAAGGATTTTCCAGCAAAATATCATAATAAAAACATAACTCAACGCAGTAAAAGAATAAAAATCCGAAAAATCAATTACCCTCATTGTAATTACAGAAAGAAAAGGGACGAGTATGAATAAAAATACACTTGCCAGGAGATGCTTGTTTTTAAGATTGTAAACCAGAGGTTTTTTAAAATCCACTTTAAGAGCTCCTATCTTAAAAATAACCTGCGACAGAGCAACAAGGAATTGAATTAGAACGGCCAGAGAAATATAGAGCGCCATATATCAGACACCCTCCAATTTTTTACTTGACATAGTTATAATAAAAACTCCAATAACTATTACTACAGAACCTATTATTTTGTTTATAGTAATATCTTCCTGGAATAAAACTTTTCCTAAAAACAGGGAAATAAAGTAATTCAGACTTAAAATAGGATATATATATGAAAGTTGGAATTTTCTATTCAAAAAAAACCAGAAAGTAAATTTTAAACCATAAGTTATTATTAGAACGCATAACCAAAAAATAAAAACTTTTGAAAATTCAAGGTTTACCCCTATATACTTACTGGCTATTATAGTAAATAGATTAATAATGATGGTAAGAATGATTATCAATATATAAAAAAATTTTTTATCGGAGCTATTAGATTTCATTTTCATATTGCTTTGATAAACTATTATTTAACTGATATCGTGAAACACATTTTATACTAAAATCAATTAAATATTAAGCTCTTTCTACGTTATCGGAATCGTCTTCTAAATGCGTTTGATCAGGTTATTTATCCAATAGAAGCTAACGCTACGTCCGGATATTATTCATCAGTAAAGAAGAAAAAATAGAGATTATAAAAAAAATAAAACCTGTTATTTTTTATACTATAGTTATAAAATTGTTTAAGCTGATTCTAATATTTGCTGTAATTTAAATCTTTTTTGACAATAAAAAACAGTTAAAATTAATATAATTAAGCTGATATGATAAAAAAATTATTGGTTTTAATCCCTGCATATAATGAAGAAGAAAAAATAAGAGAGGTAATCAAAAATGTCCCGAAAGAACTTGACCATGTATCCGAAATACATATTCTTGTTATCGATGACGGCAGTACAGACAATACCGTAAAAGCTGCAAGAGATTCAGGCGCTGCGGTAATAAAAAATTACTTCAACATGGGAGTTGGTTCAGTATTTGGCAAAGGCCTTCAATATGCTCTGGATAATAATTTCGACTCTATGGTCAGTATCGACGGAGATGGACAATTCAATCCTCAGGATATTCCCAAACTTATCAAACCTATTATAGAAAATAATGCCGATTTCGTAACGGCTTCCAGATTTATTGATAAAAATTATTATCCCAGGATGCCTTTATCCAAGTTCTGGGGAAATAAATTAATGTCGATTTTCATAAGCAAACTGGTTGGTAAAAAATTCTATGATGTGTCATGTGGGTTCCGGGCATATTCACAAAAGACACTCCTTTCTCTAAATCTCCACGGAAGATTCACGTATACTCAGGAAACATTTATCGATCTATCATTTAAAAGATTGGAGATTGTTGAGATCCCTATCAAAGTAAAGTATTTTCCTTCAAGAACTTCAAAAATTTCTTCTAACCTTTTTAAATATGGAATAAATACCTTAAAAATTATTCTTGAAACTTACAGGGATTACAGACCATTTTCATTCTTTTCCTATATTTCTCTCTTCTTTTTTATAGTAAGTGTCTTCTTCGGATCGATTTTATTATACACTTATACCTCTATAGGATCATTTCATCCTAATATCTGGTCCGGGTTTGTGGGAGGAACTTTTCTTTTTATCTCGATAACATTCTTTATTATCGGGATTTTCGCAGATACAATAAAAAAGATCAGGGTCAATCAGGAGAAAATCCTTTTTCTTTTAAAAAGAAATACATTAAAAAATAAATGAAAAGAATCATTTTTGTAAAAGTTTTATATTATCTATTTTTTGCAGTCATTTTCCTGCTGGCATTGATTATTTTTTTAGAAATCATAGATTTCAGCTTCTATAACAACTATCTAAAAGATTTTTTCCAGAAGATACTAAATATCTTCAACTTCTAAGATTGATCGTTAATTCAGAAGAGTTATCTGCGATATTGTAAAAAAAGTATTTTTAAGTACTTCTTTTTTTAAATCTACCTTCAAAATAAGGCCTTACAACATATGTGAGCCCGCCTATAACTCCTATTATAATCAACATAAGTAGTATAAGAAGGGAACACAATGTAGCTTTCTCATTGTTTACTCCCATGGCAACCATAATAATAACAAGAGAGTTTTCCCTCAGACCGATACCTCCAACAGATATAGGAAGCATTGCTATGACTGCCACTACAGGCACAATAAAAATAAATGCTGTCAGGGATAGATCTATTCCCAGAGCCCTGGCTGCCAGCCACCAGTTAAGTATAACTGCGAATTGAAGAAGGAAACTATAAATTAATACCTTAAAAAGCACCATTTTGTATTTTTTGAAGCTAACCAGAGTATTATATATGTTCGATAGTTTTTCTCTCATTTTGTGCAAAAACTTAAATCTGTTGAATAATTTACCCAATCTTAATACAGAAGGATTAATAATTAAGACTGCCAGAATCACAGTTATAACAAAAAATATAACGATAGGAATGACTATGGACCTGTTACCAATTGCAGTAAATCCTAAAAATAAAGCCACAACTGCATAAATTGCCGCGCTGACCACTCCGGAAAATCTCTCCACCATTATTACCGAAGCAGATACTCCTAAAGGAATGTCTGCTTTTTTTGAAACGTCGTAAGTTCTAAATACGTCTCCTCCGATACTAGTAGGTAAAAAATTGTTGAAAAATAGACCTATAAGGACGGTAACACTGAGAGTAGCAGTGCTTAATCTGACTTTCTGTGTATCCAGAAGAGCCTTCCACCTGAATGCGGTTATCCATGTCCCAAAGATATGAGTCGAAAACGAAAGCAGTAATAAAGTCATACTGGAAGATTTTAAAATTTCAACCACAGTGCCAAAATCCGGTATCTTTGCTACTAAATAAAAAATCAGAGCCGCGCTTATCAGGATTCTGGCTGTCAGTAATATTATTTTTTTATTTTTATTATAGAAGGACAATACCTTTTTTTTCATTTTTATTGGTAGTGGATCATTCGATTATTTTCTGGATTTTGCTACCCTTGCGGGAACTCCAGCAGCTATTGAAAAGGCCGGGATATCTCTGGAGACCACTGCTCCTGCTCCGATAATGGTATCCCTACCTATTGTGACATTGTCAAAAACCATAGCACCTGCACCTATCCAGCAATTTTTTTCTATTGTTATACCGAAAGTGGGCTTTTCCTGTTCGGATATAGGAATATCCACTCTGGAATAATCGTGTCCCCCACCTATAATATAAGCATATGCAGAGATCAATGTATTCTCACCAATCGTTACATCACTCGTCGAAACTATTTCGCAATTAAATCCTACCACTACATTTTTTTCAAGGATTATATTGCCATTTTTACAGCTCAATATACAGTTTCTGCCAATAAAATTATTTTTACTAATATAAATACCATTATTATCCAGACCCTTGGCATCAAGGACACAATAATCATCTATTACAACATCATCCTCGATTGTTATTTTATGAGGATGCCTTATCGTTATCGATTTTCCAAAACTGACACCTTTTCCGACTTTCTTAAAAAGATGGGGGTAAAACAGGTTTCTAAAATAAATACCCGCGGCTCCGCGCATATCCTGAAACAGCATTATAATAAGTTCATACTTTAATAAACTAAAAAAACCCTTTTTCCCTACAAAAAGATTTACATATTTGGCAGTCCTCGATTTTTTTTTGGAAAAGAGTTCCTTTTGTATTTTATCCTCATATTTTTCTATTTAAATCGACCTCCCTTTTAGATATTGATAGGGTAAATCAAAAAAGAATTAATATCAACTGCCTCTTAAACTCTCAATCGATCTTTTATAAAAATTCCCAGATATTCCAGAGGAACCTTTAAAAATGTTTTCCTCCTGACCCTATCACAATTACTGCATGGGATCACATTCTCAATCTTTCCGGATATAAAGGTATCCCTTATTGCCTTTATGATTTTACCATTAAAAATATCATTTAACCTTTCATTATTTAAATTTCCCAGGCAAATCCTGCCTTCGAAGTCCTGCGGACATAAAAACACTCTTCCATCATAAAAAACTGTCAATGAATACCAGGGGAAAGTACATAGTGATTTTTTGCTGCCACTCTTTCTCTCTTTATCCTGTTTATTCAACTCAAGCAGACCGCCCCAATTATGAGGATTTCTTGTAACTATTTTATTCAAGGGAAGGTTTTTAAAATTTCTTAGAAAAATCTTTCTTTGTCTTCCTGTTTCTCTTCGGGAAAGTTTTTCCTTTTGAGCGATTACCTGAATTATGGTAAATGGTTTTTTTGATCTTAGTTCACTTTTTACTTTAAGAAAATCGACTATCTTTCCAAGACTCTCATTAAAGTTCGCACCGGATCTATTTTTCTCATATTCTTCTTTTGTATAACCATCGAACGAGAAAGAAATGAGGTCCAGTCCGGCTAATATTAATTTTCTGCTTAAATCTTTATCCAAAAGTGTTGCATTTGTATGTATTCTTGTCTTGATCCCCCTTCCTGCAGCGTATGAAACCATTGGTACTATATCCCTGTTGAGCAGGGGTTCTCCCCTGTGAAATAGATTTATATCGTACACTTTCCCGGAAATCTCATCGATTATTCTTTTAAACAGATCAAGATCCATATCTCCTTTCATATCCGGAGAAAGATCTTTATTCACGCAAAAACGGCACTTCAGATTACACCTGCTTGATGATTCTATCCATATCCTTGAGGGATAACGATTGCTGCTTGACAGTTTGAAAGAGTAACTCAGATAAATCCTGGCCAGATTAAAAAAACTGCTTATTTTTTTCATTATATGATAATAATTTGCTATGAAATTATATCTTTTATCACATAAGTTTCTTTATTTTGAACCTTGTGATATACACGAACCAGCACTTCTGCCAGCAGCCCTATGGTAATAAGCTGAATACCGATAAAGATCATAAATATAGAAAGGATAAAAAGAGGTCTGTCAGCCAGTGATTGATGAAAGAAGATTCTCATTATAACAAGATAAATAGTCATGATAAATCCGATCATGCCTGGAAATAAACCCAGCAGACCGAATATCTGTATAGGACTTTGAGAATAGCTTAAAAGAAATTTTACCGTGATTATATCAAATATTACCTTTATTGTTCTGGACATACCGTACTTGGACCTTCCATATTTCCTGCTGTGGTGAGTGACAGGAACTTCTGTAACTCTTACTCCCATCCAGCTTGCTATGGCAGGAATATAGCGGTGCATTTCTCCGTATAAGCTGATATTCTTTATGACCTCTTTCCTGTAAGCCTTTAACGTGCATCCATAATCATGAAGATGCACTCCCGTCAACCTGGATATCAATCTATTTGCGACAATTGAAGGGAATCTCCTGGTAACAGCCTTATCCTTTCTGTTTTTTCGCCAGCCGCTTACAATATCATAACCTTCGTTCAATTTATCAAGCAAAACAGGGATATCTTTAGGGTCATTTTGAAGGTCCGCATCCAGAGTAACAACTATTTCACCTTCAGCATAGTTGAAACCTGCACTGATTGCCGATGTCTGTCCGAAATTCTTTCTGAATCTTATTATTTTAAACAGTTTATTTTTATTATGGACCTTTAAAAGTTCATCAAACGTCCCGTCTATGCTCCCATCATCAATAAGCAGTACCTCATACTTTAAATCCATTTTAGAAAGAGCTCTGCTCAGATTGTCATAAAGCTTTTCGATGCTTTCCCTTTCATTATAAATAGGAATAACAATAGATATATCTATTCGTGATTTGCCTTTTTTGGGAATATTATTCATTAAACAAACCTTCTTCTTTCTTTTTTTTATACCATTTTACGAATTTTTTTAAGCCCTCTCTTATATTGGTTTCCGGAAAATATTTTAACATTTTTTCCGCTTTTCCAATATCGGCGTAGGTTGCAAAGACATCACCGGGCTGATCCTCCATAAATCTCAAATGTGCTTTCTCTACTGTAACATCTTCGATCATTTTTACGAGATCCATCAATTTTACAGTTTTTGAATTTCCAAGGTTGATAACCTCGAAACCTTTTAATCCGTCCAGACTATTTACTATACCGGAAACCACATCATCTATATAAGTATAATCTCTTGAAGAAGAACCATCACCATAGATCTCTACTTCCTTTCCACCAAGTATAAGCCGGGTAAATTTATGTATTGCCATTTCCGGTCTCTGGCGCGGACCGTAAACAGTAAAGAATCTAAAGCAATAAACTGATATTTTATACAGGTCATAATATGTATAGCAAATAAGTTCACCGGCTTTCTTGGTCGCCGCATAGGGAGATATAGGATGATCGACATTATCTTCCTCGGAAAATGGGAGTTTCTTGTTCCCGCCATAAACAGACGAAGAGGAAGCAAAGATTAATTTTTTAATATTGTACTTTTTGCAGCATTCCAGAATATTTATCGTCCCAAGGATATTCACTCTTTCATAGAGAAGAGGATTTTGTATGGATGGTCTTACACCTGCTCTTGCAGCCAGATGGATCGCCATATCTATGCTGTTTTCTGAAAATATCTTTTCAATCCGGGGAAGATCGGTTATATCCGAATGGTAAAGTTTGAAATATTTACTGTCGGCAATTCCCGCAATATTATTTTCTTTTACCAGAGGATCATAAAAATTATTGAAATTATCGATGCATATTACATTTGATCCAAGATCTATTAACCTTTCACATAAATGAGAACCGATAAAACCCGCTCCGCCTGTGACTAATATGTTCATTTTTTAAGTTACATTATTTTAATAATCTTAAAATTACCACTCAAATTAAAATTTTAACTAATTATACACAAAATATTTTATTTTATTAATTTAAAAAAAATAAATAATGCATTTTGATTAAAACAGATAGCGAGACCCGAGAAGGCCGATATAGCCTTTAATCTCCCTATTGCAGCCGGGTAAACGCTATTATCGCTATGATACAGAATTTCTGTTTTTCACGAGTAGAGGTCTTTCCTATTAATCTCAAATGATATAAAATATCGGAAATGATCCTATGATATATTTATAGTATTTTTATAAATTTTTATTATTTTTAACCGATCAACCGCCGCTAACTTTTTAAAGAAAGGAAAGAAAATTGAGATTATTAGTAACCGGAGGAACAGGCTTTACGGGCAGCCGTCTGGTGGAATATTTAATAGACAAAGGATACCAGATTACAGTTCTGGATAACCAAAAAGGCCTCTTTTATGATCATCTCCTAAAAAAGGGAGCGAATATTATTCTCGGATCAGTTACTGATCGCGACACAATTAAAAAATCTCTGGAAGATGTAGAGGGCGTTTTCCATCTTGCCGCAGCTTTCAGACAAATAAATGCTTCCAAAGAAACATACTGGAATGTAAATGTAGAAGGGACCAGAATTCTCTGCGAAGAATCGCTTAAAAAACCATTAAAAAAATTCGTTTATTGTTCAACCCAGGGTGTCCATGGAAACATCGAAAATCCTCCCGGCAGCGAAGATTCCCCAATAATACCTGTCGATTATTACCAGTTTACCAAATATGAGGGAGAGAAAGTAGTAAAAGAATTTTCAGAAAAAGGACTCGAAAGCGTTATCATAAGACCAACGGCAATCTACGGTCCGGGTGATCCGGAAAGATTTTTATATCTATTCCGTTTTGCTAAAAATGGAAAATTTTATATGTTTGGAAATGGAAAAGCTTTCTACCATCCTGTATATATAGACAATCTCTGTGACGGCTTCTATGCAGCCTGGGAAAGCAATAAAATAAATGCAGAGGCTTATATCATTGCTGACGAGGAGTATTTTACCATTAAAGAACTGGTTAAAAAAATCGGTGAATCTATGGGCATAAGGGTAAAATTCATTCAACTGCCTTTCTTACCTTTATATGCGGCAGCATGTGTATTCGAATTTATTTATAAACCTTTAAAAAAATCTCCTCCTCTATTCAGACGCAGGGTTGACTGGTATAGGCAAAACCGTGCTTTTAAAATCGATAAAGCCAGACAGGAATTACAATATAACCCCCGGATAGGAATCGAGGAAGGACTGAAAAGAACTGCAAAGTGGTATAAAGATAATAAATATCTTTAGGAAGGATACTCTTCAAATATAAAAGAAGGAACCACAGAAAGAAAAGATGATGTGCGGAATTTGCGGATTTAACTGGAACGATGAAAATCTTATTAAAAGAATGGTTCAAAAGATACATCATAGAGGACCGGATGCCAATGGTATAAAAACTTTTCCTGAATTTTCAATAGGAAATGCCCGTTTAAGTATTCTTGACCTTTCCGCCAGGGGTAATCAGCCAATGTCCGGCAGCACCGGAAAAAAGTGGATCGTTTACAATGGCGAAGTATACAATTTTCCACAGATAAAAAAAGAACTGCAGGTAAAAGGGTATCAATTCAACAGCAATACCGATACCGAAGTCGTGTTAAAAAGTTATGAAGAATACGGGCCGGGATGCCTGGAAAAATTCAATGGGATGTTTGCTTTCGCTATATGGGATGAAGAAAAAAAGGAACTTTTCGCGGCAAGGGACAGGATCGGAATCAAACCGCTTTATTATTACTTCAAAGACGGTAAATTTATCTTTGGCTCCGAAATAAAAAGTATTCTTGAAGCAGATTCCATTCAAAAAGAAATAAACCTGCAGTCAATGTATTATTATTTAGGTTACGAATTTGTTCCTGCCCCGGAAACTATGTTTAAAAATATCTATAAGCTCCGTCAGGGACACTATGCAATTTTCAAGAACGGCGACCTAAAGATAACAAAATACTGGGACCTTAAATTTAAACCGGAGATTACCGATGAAAATGAGGCTATGGATAGAATCTTTAATACTCTGGAAACATCCGTAAAAAGACGGCTCATCAGTGATGTTCCGCTTGGGGTTTTCCTTTCCGGAGGACTTGATTCCAGTACCGTGGTTGGTTTTGTTTCCAGATTATATCCAAAAAAAGTACAGACCTTTTCCATAGGATATCGGGATAAGACTTTCTCCGAACTTCCTTACGCCAAAATAGTCTCGGATTTCTTTGGTACCGAACATAATGTACTTATGATAGATCCTATATCTCCGGATGAAATTGAAAAAAGCCTTTACCATCTCGATGAACCCATGACTGACCTTTCCACCATACCCTTTTATCTAATCTGCCGTAAAGCCCGAGAAAAGGTAAAAGTATGTTTAAGCGGGGAAGGCGGAGATGAAATGTTTCTGGGATATGATAGGCTCAAAGCAGCAAGAATGAATCGTTACTACAATATTTTCCCTTCATTTTTTAGAAAAAAAATAGCGGCACCGCTTATTTTAAAACTACCCGATCAACCGCAAAAAAAAGGTGCCATAAATATACTTAAACGATTCGTGGAAGGAACTCTCTATCCCGAAGAAGTCGGGGCAATGCGATGGCAATATTTTCTAAATCCAAAAATCGAACAAAATATTTTTAATGAAACCACCGCCAGTCAAATATCTTTTAATCCTTTTGATCCCATATATTATTTTTCCCGGACCTGTAATTCGGATCTCTGGATCGATAAAGATACATATGTAGATGTAAAACTTACTATGGCTGACAGTGTTCTGATGAAGGTTGACAAGATGAGTATGGCCACTTCTCTGGAAGTAAGGGTTCCTTTTCTGGACCATGAACTTGCGGAACTTTGCGCCTCCATTCCGGCTAACCTTAAACTTCGCAAATTCACTACTAAATATATCCTGAGAAAGACTCTTAAAAAATACAACTTCCTGCCCGAAAATATCATATACAGAGGAAAACAGGGCTACAGCCTGCCGATAAAAAACTGGCTGAGAGAAGAATTAAAAGATTATATGATAGACCTTTTAAAAAATTCACCCATTATCAAAGAGAATTTCAATAATGCTTATCTGTCAGATCTTGTAAAGGAACACCTGGAACTCAAGCATAACCATAATCATATTTTATGGGCCCTTATAAATTTAAGTCTGTGGTATAAAAAGTTTTTCTTATAGATTGCCCGGCCTGTAAAGATTTACATAAATGAGGCTATAAAACCCGGAGGATAAAAAGATTCTTGATTATATTTAATTATTTCTGCTTTCGATATACTCTCTTAAGGCTTCCTTCCAGCTTCTCAAATCAGCGAGTCCGACCTTCCTTAAATTAAGATTATCAAGGACAGAATACTCAGGCCTTCTGGCTTTCGCTCCAAATTCTTCAGTAGTGGTAGGGAAAATTTTAGCAGGTAGTTTCATGAGCTTGAATATTTCACAGGCAAATTCATACCAGGAGCAGCTCCCGGTATTGGTCATATGATAAATCCCGTATTTTCCGGTTTGTATCAGTTCAAAAAGTTTTTCAGCTACATCAATGGTGCTGGTTGGGGTAAGCACCTGATCATTTACCACTTTTATTTCTTTTTCCTTCTCGGACATTTTTATCATCTGTTCAACAAAATTTGTGTTGCCTTTACCGGCGCTTCCCGCATGGCCGTAAAGTCCGCTCAGCCTTATTATGTAATATTTATCAAGCAGATACCGCATTACCTGTTCTCCCGCCAGTTTAGATATCCCATACAAGCTGAGTGGTGCGGCACAATCATTCTCCGTGTAGGGTTCTTTCTTTTTTCCGTCAAATATATAATCGGTACTGAAATGCATAAGTGGTATATCCATTTCATTGCATATTATCGACAGATTTCTGACTCCCATGACATTTACTTCGAAAGCGGAATGGGCCTCGTCTTCGCACAGGTCCACATCATGAAAGGCAGCTGTGTTTATTACAAGATCCGGATCAATACTCTTAATAGTATTCTCACTCGTCTTATAGTCGCTTACATTAATATCCGCTAAGCCCACCAGTCCCGTTAGTTTTATTCCTTTTTTCACGAAGTGACTTTTAATATCGGTCCCAAGCTGACCGTTTACTCCGATAAGTGCAATTTTTAACATTGAACCTCCGCAGAATTAATACTTTTTACTTTACTAAAAATCTTAAAATAAAATAAACACAAATCTCGATAAGAATAAGAGCAAGATAAGAACCTGCAAGCCAGATTATTTTCCTTCTTTTTCCGGCCAGAACAGTCACTCTTAAAATTTCTATAATAATTATTCCCAGTATAAAAAGATATAAGAATGTAAAGTATTTATTGGAAAATAATTTATAAAAAAATTCGGAAAATGGATGTTTCTGATACCAGTGTTTCATCTCAAGCTGGCTAAAGTAATCCTTCTCTATTTTGAATACATTGCTCTCCGGATTTTCCAGAAATCCGCCTACATTTATCCTGTTGAGGTCATATTCGTCATTTATTTTTAAATCAAACTCCAGATAAGTATGATCTTTGATATCAAAATTAAATCCGTCCGAATAATCACTATCATTAAGCGTGGCAGAAAAAACAATTCTATTTTCCTCTACGTCGATTACATCATTTCCTTCTTCCCACTCTGTTAATTTGTGATCAGTTATTTTTCCATCGGTTAAAATACTGCCATCGAATTCTGATTCCTTGCGGTCGACGCTCCACTCTACGAATATTCTGCTGTCTTCTTCCCACACATAATAACCAAAACTAGCACCGGGGATATATAAAATTCCCCGGCATCCCCAGACAGGCAGAATGATTAAAACCATAAGAATAATATATATAACTATTTTCGAAACGTGATTTATTCTTTTCATGATTTCTCAAATTCTTTTATTTTTAATTCATCCGCCTCCAGCATTTTTGTATCCTTATAAATCAAAAATATCATCCACAATGATACACCGGTAAAAACGCTTCTGAATATGTTTACAAACTTGGCAGAGTCGTAAAACCGTTCGATAATCGGAATAATACCGGTAAGATACACGAAATACTTATGATCTATAGGAGCAAAAACAAATGTGGTCACAAGATTTCCCCAGTATATCAATATGATCATTAGCAGGGCGAATTGAATCCAATGATAATACAGGAGTGACCTTCTCCTAACAAATATAATCAAAAGAAAAGGAACCGTCCACAGTACATACTGGGGATGGAAATAGCAAAGGCTGATATAAGCCAGATATATAATGGCTCCGTAATTTAACAGTATATCAAAATTCTTCTTTTTGATATGCAGAAAGCTTAAGATTATTATCACATACACTACTATAAAAATAAAAATACGGTCATGGATTATAAGATCCAGCTTTGACGAAAGGATATAATCAAAATGCTGTGCGTTTAGCAGTGAAAATATTACGCTTCTTCCAAAATAAAAATAAGAAAATAATTCTATAGCAGCCAGGCCCGAAACTCCAACCAGGGATAATGTGACATAATCCTTTTTAGAACGTGCCAGATAGAATACAAGTATAGGGAGAATCATTATGGGGAAAAATCTCAGGGCTATTCCAAAAGCAAGCACTGCAATTGCCCAGTATTTCCTGTCCTTTTTTGCCAGCAGAAGAGCGACCAGCATGGTAAATATTCCAATAATATCATGTCTGGCAAAGACATACAGCACAAATATCACTACAGGATTAAATATCCAGAATTTAAAAACCCGCAGCTTGCTTTCGGGTTTATCATCAAAGGAAAGCCTTAAGATCAAAAACATACAGGCTATATCGAATATAAGGTAAAGTATCTTAAAAAGAGTCAATACAGTAAATACATTATATGAGCTGTTGAAGCTTAACCAGGATATCCAGGTATCTTTCTCGAGAAGAACAGAAGATAGCTTATTAATTGCCGGGAATATGGTTTTTATAATGAATAGATAGGAAGAGTGAATAATATGTGTCAGCATTTGTTCAAAATTCGACCCGAAGTTACCAGTAAAAACTGTCTCTGCTGCTCGCTGATAAGTCGACAGTAAATCTCTCTGGAAAAAAAACGGAATAAATATGAGCCTGATTAAAATTCCGGTTAAAAAATATTTATAGAAACGCCTTAATATTTCCTTGTTATCGAATATGTCTTTTGTCAGTATCGCTCTTCCCAGGTTATTAAAAAAAAGTTTTGTTTTCATTTCTATTCTATCGGGTTTTTTTGAACTATTTATACTTCGATCCTTTTAATACCAATTACCTTAGTTAAATACAATAAGCTCTTATTTATTTCCTCTGTATATAGTTAGATGTAATCTTTAAAGTTTTCCCTGGACCGTTATGCACAAGGTGATAGAAAAATTTCTTTACGAGATGGCCCATATTTTTTCTCCTGTATTCTCCCGAATTTTTATCCGATGAATCGCCATCTTCCATGTCATCGAAACCATCATCTTTTAATTTGTTTTTGCAGGCACTCGCAACCGGGTCCTTACAGAATCTGATAAGCGGCTCACAGACTTTCTCCCAGGTATATCTTTTTGCTGTATTTTCAATATTTCTGACACATTTACTGTAATAATCCTTATCATCTGCAATTTTCAATATGGCATTTACCAGAGCGGTCACATCTTTTTCGTTTACTGTGATTCCAAGATTTTCTTTTTCAATCATATCGCTTAAAGAATCACCTTTTGTTGAAATAATAGGTAAGCCTGCCCACAAATAATCAAGTATTCTTGTTCTAAAAGAAAACCTTGTTTCTATATGCTCCGGGTGAGTGATTATTCCTGCATCCGATTCCAGGAGATAATTCTGCCTGTCATCGTATTGGATCCATCCAAAATTAAAGAAAACATTTTTATCATATATGCCCAGCTTTTTAGCCAGATTAACGGTTTTATTTACAAGCTGCAATTTTTTTACTTCTGGATTCGGATGTTCCACTCCCATAAAAAATAGCTTTATGTCATCTCTCATTGTGCCGATCTCGGCCATTGCTTTTATAAGTGTCAGAGGATCGAACCAGTTATATATCCCGCCGCCCCAGATAATCACAAAATCATCTTCTTTTATCCCATCAACTTTTCCTTTTAGAACCTGCCCCGTATGCATGGGCCTGCTGTCGGGAAGGCCGAAGGGTACAACGTCTATAGTTTTTCTTAAAGTAGGATCCTCGTTATAGGTATAAGGGTTCACTCTGTTCAAAGCCGCAAGCATACCCAGCCAAAAGTCCCTCTGTCTTTCGGAGGCACAAATAAAGAAATCACCGTGATGAAGCTGCTCATTGACTACAAAATAAATCGATTTGTGAATTTCAAGCCTTTTTTTAATGGACTCGCCTTCATATTCAGCTAAAGTGGCAAGATTATATGGATCATATATATCTATGATCAAATATTTATCAGTTTTTTTAAGGCTCTTATATTTAGAAAATGTCATTCCGCCGGTGAGTATAACATCTACATTTTTAATAATATTGCTTAATTCCGCATCATTTCTGAATTGGATCAGTTCAAATGTCTGTTCAGGCAATTCGACCTTATTCGGTACAGCTAAAACCACATTGAAATGCTCAGAAAGAATTTTCGCAAAATTCCAGACCCTTATTGCAGGACCGGCCATTTCTTTAGATACGATCTCGCTTGAGATTATAAGGATCTTTCTTCTGATTTCTTTTTCGAATACATCGTAAATACCCAGAGATTTTAACATATTAACCTGGTTTTTCTGATATTTTTCATCAGGAGAAACTGCAAGAAATTGCCCTTTGAAATAAGTGAAAATTGCCTTATCGTCTCTTTTTCTTTTTTCCTGTATTGCCTGCCTTTTTTTAATAAGTTCCGGAAGATCATCCAGAAAATTATTGACTGCCATCAAAGAGCTTAAGGGTTCCTTTGAAATTTTCTGGTTGCTTGCCTCTGTTTCTTCGGACTTGAAATCACCTAAATCATAAAACTTTTTATAATCAAATTTAAAATCCACAAAGATTCGGCTAAAAATATTTGCGAGCGAACCCGAGAGTACTCTCGCAAGATTGTCCTCATCATAATTCTTAAAAACAGAATAAAGAGAGTTTCTTTCTTTTAAAAATCTCAGCCTGTCTTCACTAAAAGCTTTTGAGGTTCCATGATGATGATGATAAACAATAGATCCGGGAGCAAATACGACTCTATAACCAAGTACCCATAGTCTCCATCCAAAATCCACATCTTCGTAGTAAGCAAAGAAATCCTCATCAAATCCTCCGGCATCCAGAAATACTTCCCGATTGGCCAGCATCGCTCCGCCGTTTACAAAAGGAAGATACCTGTAATCATCGTAATGATCCTTCTCTATGGGAAGGTCATAATCGATCTGAAATCCTTTGCCTTCAAAATTAATCATTCCTCCTACGAAATCAATCTTCTTTCCGTCAATGGAAAGCACCTTGGAACCCGATGCTACGATTTCTTTATCCTTATAAATAGGTTTTAAAAGCTCGATCAGCCAGTTTTTATCAACCCTGGTGTCATTATTCAAAAAGCAATGTACTCCCCTCCGGCAGCCTTTGCAGCCTGGTTATTCGCATAAGCAAAACCCATATTCTTGCTATTCTTGATTATTTTTACATAAGGATAACCTGATTTTACCAGATCGAGAGATTTATCAGTTGAATTATTATCTATCAGTATAACTTCCAGCTTATCCTGTGGATAATTCAACTCCTTTAAGCTGTCAAGGCAGCCTTTTAAATATTTTTCTCCGTTAAGATTAACAATTGACACTGAAATCTCAGGGAAAGTAAGGATACTTTTCATAATTATTCTCCCAAAATTTCTCTATTAAAATATCAGATAAATTATACCAAATTATAACAAACAATCTATTTTTTACATAATATCTATCGGTAAATATTACTTCTCAATTATAAAAGCCGGATTTCTTTTTCAGTTTTAAATTCTTTTCTTTATAATTAGTATAGTGATAAAATTTAAACTATAATTTTAATTTATAAAAATTACCGTTTAAAACACTTAATATACAATAAAAATAAACCGTGAAACAGGTAAATATAGCATTTATAACCGATAGAATGATAAAAGGTCATGGTGTGGACCTTGTAGTTGACAGGCTTGCAGATGGGCTGGCAGAGATGGGGTATAACTGCAAAGTTTATTGTAATTATTTTGACGAGACTTTTATTGACCGGAAATCTTATAATATAGAAAAACTTCACTATTTTAAGCCTACCGCCAATCCCTTTGTTTATGAAAGTAGAATCAAAAGATTGGCACCTTATCTTAACAGCAAAGATATTGACCTTTTTATAATACAATCATTCCCTTTTTACAGTCTGATACCAAAACTGAACAAACCGGTCCTGGTTGTCGATCATGGCATACCATCTATAAATGAGTTTCCTTTAAAAAGAAAGATAAGATATAAATATATAGAGATTAGCCAGAACTTCTCTTATTTTAGAAAAGCCAGTAAAATTGTGACCGTATCCAGATATCTTCTTAATTGCCTTCCCAAAGGTTTGAAAGAGAAAGCTGCTTTTATTTACAACGGGTCCAATCACTATCAGGGAAAGACAATTTCCGGGGAAGAAATCAACGACTTCAGAACTAATCTGGGAGTCAAACCTGAAGATGTACTGTTGATGTTTGTGGGAAGACTAAACCTGACCAATCAACCGTACAAAGGTCTGTCAGAGCTCATAGATATATACCGGAATATTTCTAAGGATCATAGAAATGTCAAACTCATTGCTGTAGGATATGGTTCCAAAAATGATGAGGAACTGCTTAAAAACCAGGGGATATTATCCATAAGCAATGCCCCCGAAGAACTCATGCCTTTGATTTATCAATCCTGTGATATTTATACTACCTGTTCACAGTGGGAAGGATTTGACCTTCCTGTTGCGGAAGCCCACAGTCTCGGAAAACCAACCATTTGCTATGATATCGGCGCACATTCAGAAATCTCTCAAAATGGGAAAACCGGTTTTATAGTAAAAAACAAAAAGGAATTTTATGAAAAACTGGAACTTCTTATAAATGACAAAAAGTTAAGAAATGAAATGGGACAAAATGCCATAGAATATGCCGCTGAATTCAAATGGGAAAACAGCGTAAAAAAATATCATAAACTTATAAAAAATATACTTAACCTTAAAGATTCGGATGTTAAGGCTGTTTCATATGACGTTAAGCATAAACCATGTGTGTCTCAAAAAATTTCTGTAATTATTGTTAATTACAATTCTACTTACCCGGTATTGAAGGAATGCCTGGATTCAATCAAAAGCCAGACTTACAAAGACATTGAGGTCATCATTTTAGATAATCATTCTACGCATAATGTTCTGGAGGATATAAAAAAAGAATTTAAAGACATTAAAATAATTTACTCCAGCCGTAATCCTGGTCTGGGAGCAGGTATAAATCAGGCTTTAAAACACACGAGTGCGGATCTCGTTCTAATATCGAACTTTGATGTAGTTTACGGCCAGGATGCTTTCGAGCAGATGGTAAACTCGATCAATAATCTGGGAGGCAATTATCTGGGTGTGGCACCCAAGATCAAATTCTACCATCAGAAAGATTTTCTTGAAAGCGTGGGGATTTATCTGGACAACAACCTTTATGTGGGTCATTACGGGCTTGGGCAGCTGGATTTAAGTCAATATAACAGGACCGAGGATATTTTCGGTGTATCCTTCGTTTCCTGTATGATAAAACGCGATGCTTTTTATGAGAACAAAGTCGGACCGGTTGATCCGCATTTTTTCCTGTTTTATGAAGATGTAGATTTCTGTTTCAGAGCGAACCTTCATGGTTATAAATTCAGGTCCTGTCCTTCTGCAATCTGTTATCATAGATATGCATTCAGCTTCAGGGATGACGCAACTGCTTTTGAGAAAAAATACTACTACATGAAATTAAATCTTTTGAAAACATCTTACAAGAATTCCGAAATATATAATCTCAACAGAATCAGTGATAATGAATTAAATATCCAGAAGCAAAATTTAAAGGATGTCAATTTAAAAAATACCGCCCGGAGAATAATCAGAGATTTCAGGAGAAGTATCAAATATCTCAAGAAAGATAGAACTCATATGGAATTCTCAAGACAAATACCGGATGCGGATATTATAAAATACAGCTGGGGAGAAAATGTTTATTTTGATGTTGTCACTAACGAACCGGTTTGCTCCATTGAGAATCTTCATCATTCTTACCGCAGGTTATTCGCCCTGATGGGAAACGAGAGATACGAAGGATATGTCAATTATTTGATGAATTTAAGAGATACAAAATTCAGGATGGAAACCAATCTATTTAAAAACATACTTCACAATAAACTGGAATACGAACCTGCATCGGTTCATAAATTTATAGATAAAATACAATGACAGGCAGCATTTTAAGAATTGGGATAGATATATCCACACTGCTAAATCATGGGCCGGATATTGGTGCCGGGAGATATATAATCAATCTTATCCGGAGTTTACTGCGGATCGATAAAAAAAATACATACGTTCTGACCGGAAGATACATTTCCGGTAAATATTTACCGGAAATTTATGATTTAAAATCACGTTATCCGGATAGTAAAATAAAACTTGATCTTTACGGCACAACCTCAAAAAAATTAAAATTATGGGATAAAATCAGGTTCCCGCTGCTTGAGCTCCGGGGTTTCAAAGCTGATATCTTTCACTGTCCCGACTATCTCATCCCCCCGACTATGAATAAAAATATAATTTTGACTGTTCATGATCTGGCTTTTATAAGATTCCCCGAATTTAATTTTGACTGGTTCATAAAAAAATATACAGGAGAAATCAAAAGATATGCACGTATTTCAAAGAAGATAATTGCAGACTCCGATAGTACCAGAAACGATATCGTGAATTTCCTGGGGATAGATCCTGCCAGAGTAGAAGTCGTATATCTGGCAGCAGATGATATTTTCAGAAAATTGACTGAAAAAGAAAAGAGTATGGATGTACTTAAAAAATACCAGATAGATAACAAATATATTCTTTCCGTGGGAACCATAGAACCCAGGAAAAACTTTGCAGCGCTGATAAGGTTCTTTAACAACATAAAAAAAAGCAAAACCGGTTCCGGTTATAAGCTGGTAATAGTTGGGAGAACCGGTTGGAAAAGCGAAGCCACCTACCAGGAGAGAGAAAATAGTCCTTATAGTGACGATATTCTATTTACAGGCAGGATCACTGATAAGGACCTGGTCCAGTTATATAATTGGGCTGAACTTTTTGTTTATCCTTCCCTTTTCGAGGGATTTGGCCTGCCTCCTCTGGAAGCGATGAGCTGCGGTCTTCCGGTAATAGCCTATAGCACTTCATCACTTAAAGAAATCATCGGGGATGCAGGGAAACTAGTAGAAACCG